>Ga0081455_10000603_pt1 | contig 46440 bp, 73 predicted proteins | sample TabmetS3T2R1_FD_70207 | JGI IMG/M metagenome (GOLD analysis project Ga0081455, IMG submission 70207) | Tabebuia heterophylla rhizosphere microbial communities from the University of Puerto Rico - S3T2R1 | ecosystem: Host-associated > Plants > Roots > Rhizosphere ...
ATCTTCTGAATGGTTCAAAACCAGACCTAAATCAATTCAGGATTTGATAAGGGAATTTCCAATAGGAACATATTTTGCTCAGAATAATAAAAAATATTATATTATCGCCTATTCGGAAAGTCTTAAAGATGGCTCTGCATCTGGAGTCAGATTAACTTACGAAAATATTAATGAGGAAATTTTGAATGATTTGGAGAATCATTCTTTCTTTGTTTGTATTAATTGTCTTAAACAGGGAAATGTGGACCCTTGTAAACATTGATATACAAAATCAAAAATTTCTTCTTTTGGATAGTAGTAATAATTTGTGTTACTATAGGTCTAATCAGGAATGAGTATTTGAATTGGAGAGAAAATGCCAATAATAAATCCCCCAAAAGATAATGGAATAACCGTCCAAGTATTTCCTGAAGACGAAGCTATAGGATTTACAGAACAACAATACAATTACATAAAATGGTATCTAGATGTAAAGCCTTGGAAATGTTCTAATTGTGAACAAACTGTGTTTGGTAGAACTAAGAGATGTTATTGTGGGAATTTAAGACCAATTGATTTTGTGGAGGAACCTAAATGAATAGAAGAGACTTCCTTAAATTTCTTCTAGTTACTCCAGCAGCCGAATTTGTAGATTATGAGAAATTACTTTGGATTCCAGGTGAGAAAACTATATTTTTACCTTCTAAATTAACATTAGATGAAATTTTGGCAATTGAAATGGAGAGATTATTGCCAACAGTGAAGAAATTATTTGAACGTGATGATACTTTTTATGCAGTATTAAAAGCTGCAAATAGATTACCAGTTATTTCAACTATAGAAATTAGAGTTCCCTTAATAATTAAACCTGGAGGTATTACTTAGATTCATAATACTGTGAACCCATCCCAAATAGAGAACCAATCACCATTGGAAGATTCTCAGGATGAACAGATTCAGGTATACTAAGTATTCTTGGGTCTTCAGTTAATATAGTCTTCAAATCCTGTAGGAATATTGGAATGAATCGCGAGGCTATTTCTTCAGGAACATCAAAAGGCTGCCCCGTATAACTTTTTCCCCTAAGTATTCCAACTGCAAATGAAAGGGCAGGATTTAGTTTCGATTCACCAAATCTTTCCACAACGTCAAGTCGTGTTGGCCTACCGAATTTCTCCCCAAGATTATATTCATTACCAGTCGTCGATGACTTTATTCTTCCCTGAACTAGTCTATTAGCAGCAACTATATATTGTTGAAATCCACCATATGGGTCCAATCGAGCATTACCAATTCGAAGTTTACCAAAATCAGAACTTGTAGGGTCTGCTTCTACAGTTCCACCTGCCATTTTACCTAACTGAGTTACAATATTACCAGCAGCCGCGATAGCAAATAAACTCTTTAGTGCTTCCTTCCTTACCATTGGATTAGCCATTACATAATACATCGGATTAAGCATTTGTAATCTACTCGCGATTAATCTAGGCGAGAAAAATACACTATTCAGGGCCGTAGCAGATTGTTCTAATCTTCCTAGATTTCCACGTCCAGATGCAGTATTAACAAAATTCGCGAGTTCTTTCGCGAGTGGAATATTTGTTTGTCCATCAGCACCAAATATTTTACCTTGGTCAATTAATGATTCAAAAGTATCAGCACGTAGTTTGTTTAAGAATCCAGTATACGCTCTATTACTTCTTCTGACACCAGGAATTTTCTCCGCCCATGTAGACATTAATGCTTCTTCGCGACTCGATAAATCAGTTAAATCAGTAAGTTTTAATCCAACAGATTCAGCAAATGATGGTAATGGCTTACCAGCAGGAGTTTGTCTAGGTCTAAATAGTGGTTTATCTGCAATGGATTGTTGAACCTGTCTAAATCCTTCTTCTGAACCCCAAGACTTGAACATATCATCAAGTGAAGTCCAGAATTGTTTCTTATGAATTAATCCTAATCCCTGTCTTAATGGTGCAGAGAAATCCATTGATGCCATTACAGAACGCGGGAAATTTAGTGCTTCCGCGGTTATACTACCTTTCTTAACATCAGCTAAATTACCAATATGACCTTGTGGAATTTCAGATTCTAATATTGGTTGTATTGTGGGTTCAGATGTTTTCTTAAACCTAAAATGTCCTTGGTCATTTAATCCTTCAAATTCAAATCCCTGTTCCCTCGCTTTTTTAACTAATTGTGGAGTAGCTTTATCACTTTTAATTACAATTACTTGTCCCATATTAAATTTCTGTTTGGGAGTTTCAGTGGCTACGGCTGGTAATTCTGTAGATTTAATAGGAGCATTACTTTTAACAGATGATGGAGTATGTAACATAGCTGCTCCCCCACCAGCCATCTCAGTTAATCCCATTCCACGTTCAGCCAATGTAGATTCAGGACTGAATACTTTTTCTCCACCTTCTACAATCATAGGTGCAGCCAAAGCTTTGGCAGTCAAGTTAAGTCCTCGCGCAATTCCTCCATATCCAGCCTTTAATGCAGTTCCTTCTCCTAATGTAGCGATAGTAGTAGCTAAATTAATAGGACTACTCATTCCAGATACTAAATCTCCAACACCTTCTAATCCGCCTGCTATTCCTCCACGCACTCTAGCTAAATTTCTAGCCATGAAATCATGAACTCCACCTTCACCTGTAGGAGTCATAATTTGTTGATTTGGGTCAGTTAAATAATCACTAACTTGACGTGCAAATCTAGATGGAGCAGTAGTTAATGGTGAAGATGCTGCTGACCATGCGCGAGAAAGAAATGATTTAGGTTTTTCGGGTGTAGAGGAATCTTCTAGTTCTGTATCTTCAGCGGGTGCAAGCTCTACACCTTGTTCTTTAGCGATAGATTCAACTTCACTATCAGAAGGCTGTTCATCACCTTCTAATGTAAGGGTTTTACCATCTTTGAGGTGAAAAGTAAATTTAGGCATTAGCTTATCGTCACTTTATATTTACTTTTCTTTGGCAGCGTATTAGGAGGTGGAGCACCTCTACCTGCTGCTGGTGTAGTAGGTTTCTTTTCTTCCTTTTTACCATATATTTTTTCATTAATTTCATCGTATTGTTCTTTAGTTGGACCAGTAGCACTACCCATAAAATTAGTTCCGGGAGGAGTAATAGAGAAATCATTACTACCTGGAGAACCAATTTTAATGAATGGTCTCAAATCCTTTCTACTATTAAACAATTCTCTTGCAGAATTGAATTGTCTAACTCTAGTTTGAGTAGGTAATTCTGGTTTTGCAGCGCCAGTTTTAGTTACAGTTCCAGATGGAACTTCCTTTGTTTTTCTAGCTTCTTCACCACGTTTTTCTATTACTTCTTCTCTTCCAGTTTGTCTTAATTCTTCAGTTTTGCGAGCTTCAGAACCAGTTCTACCAATTTCTTCCAATCTATTTTTATGTTGTAGATTAATTTTATCTAGTTCAGACGTTGAACCAGTAGGAACACCAGTATCTTTAACTTCTCCAGTTTTTGGATTAATTGACTTGATTGTTGGACCTTTGAAATCAAAGTCTAAATCTGGATTTTTAGCTTTATACTCGTATACTTCTGCGCGCTTTCTAGCTATTTCAGCTTTTGCTTCATCATTGTTTGCTTTATGTTTTTGTGCCTCTTCGCGAAGTCTTAATGATTCCTGTTGATACAATCTAGTTCTTTCGTTAGTATTGCGTAATCTTTCCTGAGTAGATGCTTGCATAGTTGGAGTAATTTTAGTCTTCCAATCTTCCAATTCGCGATAATATGGTGCATATAACGCATGTTCAACATTACCACCAGAAGCACCAACTAATGCTGCACCAATTTTACGTAACATTCCGGGTTTATTTCTTTCTGGATAAGTATCTAACATTGAAGATAATCTATCGCTCATTTCATGTTCAGGCTGAAATTTACTTGTTACAGCAGCCTCAACATCTGCATCAGTAGGTTCAAAATCCATATTTCCAGTAATACCACCTTGCGATGGTAAATCATTTCCTATCATTTCACCTTGAGACCCAAATATATTCTTGAGTCTCATTATTCTTTGAAGTGCTCCTAAATCAGGCATAAATCCTCACAGGAAGGCTGGAGCAATCTTACCAGCCCATTTAAGTCCTGTTCCAACTCTACCCATTGCGGTTTCAAAATTAGATGGTAATTGAGCAGCATTAACTCTTTGGCCAACTAAACCTAGACCAAATTGACCACCTTGTTGTGCTCCTTCCATTTCTTGTCCTAATCCAGTAGATGCTTGTCTACCAAATAGTTCTGCCATAGCAGGAGTAGTTCCATATAGTGAAGTCATTCCACGTAATGCATTCTGTGAGAAATCCTGATTAGCCATTGATGCGCGTAATGCCATTTCAGCATCTGCTTGTGAAAGTCCTGCCAATCCACCAAGACCAGCAAGTCTACCACGTTGTTTCATTTCAGCAAGATTACCTTCTAAATCAGTAGTTTTATCTGCTAATGTAGAAGATAGTTCACGAGCCATTTTCGAGCTTGCAGCAGTATAATTAGGACTATAACCACCTTGCAAACGTCTTTGACGGTCAATATTAGATTGTGCATTAGCATATACAGCTCTAATTGGTGATACTCCGCGCGCTCTCATATTTGCCACATCAGCAGGACTATATCCTCCCGTGTCAGCAAATTCACTATAGCCACCAAAGGCTTTATTCATTTCAGGACTACGGTTATAAGTGGCGCGAGGTCCGCCACCCATAGCCATATTTCCATACATACTCATCATATTTCCATAGTCACGTAATCCAATCATATTTCCAATATCTTGCATCCCAATAGCTTTCTCCGTTTGAGATTGCAGTAATGGATTATAGTGTTCTTGTTGTCCAGAATAGAGCCTTTTCTGGGCATCTATTTCTTTTTCAACTTTTTTCTTATCACCTTTTGCCATATTATAGACTCAGAACTAATGCTTTACCAGCACAGTCCCTAAAACCGCTTTTTTTCAGTCTTTTTTCCCATTTCTTATCTTGGACAAAGGCATGTAATTCATCATAATTAAATTTTCCAGCAGTAAACATAGAAGCTTGTAATATCTGCATAAGAGCTTCTTTTCTATCAATGATTGAATAATCTTTATCAGTGACTACAGCACATTCAGCTATAGTTCTAACTACACCAGCACTAATAATCCTATCATTATTACTAACCACTACAAATCCACATAGCATATGATTAGTTATGAATTCATCAAAATTGAATTCATCTTGATAATGTCTTTCATGAATCCTTCGCAAATCAAATAAATCAGTTTGTTGCAAGGTTCTAATCATTTTCTATTACCATGAGCTATAGAATAGTGATTTCCATCACCAAATCTACCACCCCATACACATTTTATATCTTTGCCTTCTAAATCTAATGATTCCCAGAATTCTCCTAATGGACGATGAGATTCAGTTGATGCTAAGTATTTTCCATCCTTGAATAGATTAATATCAATTGCTAATCTAATACAGTGTAGACTATTCTTGATTCCTTTACCTAATTTAAATAATCTTTCAGCTTCTTCAGGTGAACGATAACATTCACCTAAAGTGACTTGGAAACCTAATTCCTCAGCTTTAAGTATTAACTGAGTAACTAGTTCCGCGAAGATTGATTGTTTCTCTCTAAGTGTCATTATCCTAAAGCAATTAGCTTCTCATGCCAACCAATAAATCCTAGATAAGTAGAACCTACTACGTCCGCGAGGACATGCATTGCGAAATATCTTCCGGGTGGAACAATAATGTCACCATTGAGTGTATAGTATGCACCATGACCAGGTGTAGCAGCAGCACCCGGAGAACCAAATGCAGGTCCAATTGGGAACCAATTTGCAGCAATACCAGTATTAGCAGGCAATGCAGTGCCGCCAATAATAGGAATAGCTTTACTATTTACCTGTGTATTGACTCCACCAGACAAACCATTCCTTTTCTTAAATGTAATAGCAGCCGCAGTGGGAGCAGCTTCTCTTACTTGTCCAATAAGACCTAACATTTGCTGTTGTCCAGCAGCCGCTGTTTTAGCAACGCCAGATGCAGCCACCCAATCTATAATTAATGATGAACCCCCATCAGCATCATTATTGAATAATGCAAGCATTACTGCTGTAGTTGGAACTGCTACAACAGCAGCAACAGAAGCAGTATTACCAGTCCAAAATGCTCGTCCTGCTCTTACTGTTTCTTGATAAGAAGTTGCACCGGCAGCGACAAGTAATTCTAACTGTTGTGTTAAAACTATGTCTCTTGGGTCGCCACCAGATACTTCAGCATCAAAAGCTTCCATCAATTTACGGATTCTTGCTTTTAAACTGAATTCCATCTTAATCTCCTACTTTACTGCTAATGTTAAAAGTGCTTTAACTTCCCCAATTTCCTTTATTAATTCCTGAATACAACCTATTAATTCTTTATCAGTTTTAACTCTGAGTTCTAACGCTTTAGTTAGAGACAATGCGATTTCTGAACCATCAGGATACATTTTCTGAATTTCCTCAGATACTTCAGCCTTGACAGCATCAGCAGGAAATACATCTTGGCTCATATTTCAACACCAAATATATTGAATGAAACCGTTCCAATATCAGAATAACCTCTGATAACAGTTCCTATTGCAAAAGAAATTCCAATAGTTACAGTTAAAGTTTTATTTCCCTTCAATTTGGCATCATAATGAATATATTGCTTGAAATCATCAGCCGCGCCACCAATAGCAATAGATAATCTAAAAAGAGCATCATAAGGACTGGTATTGCAAATAGAAATTGTACTAACAGAACCTTGTGCGATTGCTGTATAAATATCAGTTAAAATTCCAGCAGGTGGTTGTGATTGTCCTAATACTTTTAATACATCAGCCATTAGCCACCCATCATTAAGAATATTCTAACAAAACTTACCTCACCTGCTGTAGATGAAACAGTTCTTTTACCGGCAGTATCAGTAAATGTGATATTAGAACCTGCAAGTAGATTCTTAGAATTTGGTAATGTAGCTAGATTATCTTGCCATGTTAAATATTGCTGATTTTTCAATCCACCTGTAGTAGTATTAATACCAATAACACCATTAAATCCCTTGACTAGTTGTGTTAGAAAATCTAGTAATGTATTAATTACCTGATATAGAGGATTATTTTTCTGTTGAATAGCTGAAGTCAACAGAATTGACTTAAGTTTCTTAAAATCTGGTTGAATAGGGTCAGCCATTATTGTGGAAATGATGTAAATACTGGTTTAACGAAAACACAAATTCTATTTATCCTGAATTTCTCATTTATTGCTATTGTTTCACCTCGCAATTGTGCTCTTTGACTCATAAAATTACACAATTTAGTGGGTTCACTACCTGGAGTATTAGACATATTTAGAGTTGCAAGAGTCTGTGTTTTATTTCCATCTAATCCTATTAAACTCATTCTAAAAACACCAGACCCATTGATTCTGAGTCTTATTGCATTAAAATGATTAATATTCTCGCCGTTTGAACTCATTGTTATACAATTATGGTTCCATTTGGATATGGAATAGTTCTTCCGGTTTCACTGGAACGTGTTTTTACTGTGTTATTAGTCCAAATATATCCTGGAGCATAAGCTTCTAATGTAGGAGTTCCAAGTTGATGGTCTGGCGAATGAATACCATATTCGCCTTCATCGAAATAACATCCGTCAACCACTAAATTTGTATGTAGTGGAGTGCCATCAAAAGTCATAATAGTATTATTTATTGATGGAAGATGCTTAACACTTATTTTGCGAAGTGTTAAATATTGACTTCCAGATATTAGTTGAAGAGTTCTTCCACTGGGTCCCATATTTTCTATAGTTAGGTCATCAATTGTTACTCGTTTCAATATACTAGATGGATGCGTATAATCTGTTCCGAGAATACTAATACCATGTGCAATATCTCTCATAATACAGCGTCTGAATTGCACATCTTCAATAGTTGCCCAAGGATTAGAACCATCCTGATTTCGTATTGTTAATAGAATACCAAAACCAACCTGAGCATCAGCCCAAGACCCTCTAAATATAGAATCCTGAACTAAAACACGTTTAGCATTTTTTAATTCAAATATATTTTTGACACTACCAGGAACTTGTCTCCATTTTTCTTGTTTTGAGAAAATACATTCGTAAAATTCAATATCTTGAGGAATTAAATCTTCAGATGGAGCATCAGCTCCCCCAAACATAACATTTTCTGTTGAAGCTTCAAATAATGATTTATAGGCTATAAAATCTTTTGTATAAGCATAGCCTCCGAGAGCCTGAACATCTGTAAAGGCCATTTGTGGAGTGCGCAATATATTCTCAATACTTGAATAAAACATGCGCGAACCAGCAGAATGACATTTCCATCCTGCGCGCTGACCATTATCTGAGCCAATTGCTCTTGAATGGTCAAAAACAAAATTATGTGCATTAGGTGTAGTTTCTAAAAGGAATTGATTTGGGTCTCCATTACCAAGAAGAAGTGTATTTAACATTCTAACATTTGGTGCATCAACAACGACTGGTTCATCAAATGTTTGGAATGTAATCAACTTTCCAGCCTCAGTGATAACCATTTTATTCCCCCAAAAGTCCTGTCTTGAAGAAAGGATTTGGAATATCTACATCATTTGTAGCGATTGGACTTACAGTTCTGTCATAAAGAGTATCGTTTAACTTTCCGGGAACCAACTTGTAAACACCAGTAATATCAATGCCGAAAGGAGACAAAGCGAACCAATAAGTATCCACACCATTAGCAGATACCTGAGAACCACCAGTAAATCCATCTGCTGTTATTGAAGTAATACCATTAACATCATTAACACCTCCCGGCCAAGGTGTAGAATTCGCGCCTGAATGAACTAATGTATTTCTAAAGAATGAATTTACTACTGTTCCACCAGTTTTTTTAGCATCTACAAATGCGGGAGAAAATGTCATTCCTGTTATAGTAAATGTAGTTCCTGTAGGAGTTACTTTACCTGTCGCAAATGCAATACTAGAATAACTGCGAAGCGCGATGTAATGATATACAGTGCCTAATCCACCTGCACCACCAGCATTTACCGAACCATCAGTCCCTATTTGAAATCCATTTAAATTCAAAGCCTGAATTTTATTCGTATAAATATTACTATTTCCTAATCCTATTGAGAAATCACCCACCATATCTTTAGTCCTAGCTGTATCAAGATTAGGACCAAAGACGAATACTAAATCTGGTTGAAATGGATGATTTAGAACAATATCTCTATTATCTATACTATCGGCAATGTAACTACCAACATCTAGGAAATAACCACCAACACCACCATCTTGAATACAGATAGCAATATAAGTAGTCCCAGCTTCATTAATTGATGTAGATGGACCAATTTTAAATCCATCCGATGTAATTTCTAGTATTCCTGATGCTTCTACTCCGCCACCAGCACGTCTAGTCATTGTGCCACCCATTCTAGATATTTTCCAACATCCGAATGCGGTAGCATCATTAATTGGTTTAACTATAATAGCTTGTGAACCAAATCCTACTCCTGAAATGGTTTGATATGACCCATTTCCAGTCCAAGTAACTATTTTAAGCCTGAAAGGTCCTTTACCATTAATGAAAGGTGCCTGTAATCCTGCCCCATCATGTAATACTTCACAGTAACACTTTCCCAATTGAAGTGCAACTCCCCGTTTATTTCTTGCGCCAAATTCAAAAGCGTTAAATTGCGCGAGAGTGTAGTTACTGAAATCAACTCCATCCTGTTCGACTCCATATGCAGCTAAAGTAGCCACAGTATATTCTACACCATTCAACATTAATGCATCATTACCTAATGCACCTGTAGTTTTTAACGCAGAACGAACCACAATACCAGCCACAGTGCCAATTCCCAAATTTGAAGCGATATCGTGTGTAAATGTAGTAGTAGCGCCATTTGTAGAAGTAGATTGTTCATCTGTAAATAGTGTTTCGAGTGGAACATCGATAATAGTTCTAAAATCTCCTGCCCATGCTGCACTAGAACCTTGTGCGAGAGCACTTACACGAGATATTTTAGTTGCTGTTGGAAAAGATACTGAACTAACATCAGTTTTATCTGCCGCGCACCAAAACCAATCATCGAAAGAATAATCAAATGTAGAAGAACCAGAAGTAGAAGCATTACCAATCGCGAAATCTAATGGTAAAGCCGTAACCGCTGCAACTGCTTGAGTCTGAGTGACAGTTTCAATGAAAACACCACTATCAGTATAAGCAGAAATAGTAACTTGAACAGTGCAATTGGCGCCAGCACCTTGAGTATTAACATAAGTAATGTCAAATCTATACCAAACACCTAAAGATAAAGCAAAAGAAGAATAACTACCAATAACATCATTAGCAGCAGCAGCAAAATGACCCGACGTATCAAAGACAACTTGCCCTTTTTGTGATTGACTACTATCACCAATACCACCACCACGACAACCAGCAGTTCCAACATGATTATCTAGTCTTATAAAACATCGCCACGCAACTTTAGCTTGTTCTCCAAGTGCTAGTCCAGTTCCTAAAGCTGCATTTGCACGTCTAAATGCTTGTCCAGTATTAGCAAATGAACTTTTTGAAATATGTTTGCTATGAAATTCACCAGTTCTAGCAGTTCCATCACCAAATATAGAACCACGAAATGGTTGTCCTTGTAGACGACCAGAATCTCCACCTTCAAATCCTGTCCAATTACGTTCAATGGCCATTATGCACCGATAATCAATTGATTAGTATTAATTAAAGCAACTGCATTAACTAGAAAATCGAAGCTAAAAGGCCACCACTTGGTATTTTTTGGGTCTAATCCCTGTGTATAATCGCCCTGTAATAGGGTAAAATCAGGTAAAACAACATAAAAGAATTTATTCACAGTGTCATTTACAATCTGAATTTGCCTAAATTTGGTATTATCCTGAGCAAGCCAGAAATCGGCAATTTTGAATGATAGTTCAGGGTCATTATATTTACCATTGAATATACATAATCCCCTATAAGTAGCAATAATCAAGTAATCAATAGATGACGAGCCGGAATCAATAACAGTTGCGATGCCATGAACAGGACAACCAAGCCCATAATCAACAGGAACAATGTTCCAACTAGAAGGAACATCATCATTATCAGCCCATGCAAAAGTTCTATTCTTCTTAAAGGTATATAGAACATCGCGCAACTCATGAATATTCGTAACAGGATTTCCATCCAATGGTAAAATAATTAAACCGTCCACCTGTGATATAGCTTCTGGTTCTCCCGCAAAAGAGATTCGTACAATAGAAATATTACTATACTCGGCACCAACGCATAATCTTGATTTGTAGAATCCCATGCAAGCACCCGCCGGGATTTCATCGAAATTATCCAATAAATGGCTCGCATCTTCTAATAAATCCGCATCAAAAAAGGATATATTAGCCAATGTAGTCGTAACATTATCATTTATTGTAGCTCCGGGTAGAAAAAAGTATTGATAACCTGTTGTATCATTATTATAATTAGTAATTACTTTAGTAGCAACAATATGTCGCTTAACAACTGTAGACCCACCAACAGGGATAGTGCTAAAAGAGACAGAAAGGTTAGCAGAAGTTGTAAATTTGAAAAAGGCCCCAGGTTTTGTGAGATAACCTGTATCTGTTTCAAACACCACGCCAAATAAATGGTCGCCAGCGTCAGTATCACCAGCAGCACCATTAGCAACGGTAATTGTTCCTGTTGGACCTGTTCCACCGGCTTTTCTTGCAGCAGAACCATCACCTTTATAAACATATACGAATTCGTTTTGAATTCCTTTTTCAACTTCATTATATGTAGTAAAAGGACTTATATATGCTCTCCCCGCGAAAGGTGCAAAAGCAAAATCAGTCATAGTAGGAATAGTTAAAATTGGTCCTATTACAGTAGCACCATCGACCACATGATATATTTTACCACCCTGAATTAAAACTAGAAGAGTATTTTTATCTTGAGTAACAAAATTATACATTCTTTGGACATTTTGTAATGGAATTGCAATATCCTGAAATGTATCTACACCATCTCTAGTTTCAAAGGCTAATGAGCCATGAGACTTTACGTTATTACAATCAAAAAAGTGGTCTTGTGGACATTCATCAGCATCACCACGCCGATAAAGACCATTAAAATCCTCAATTACTATTGGTTCGTGTTCGCGTAGAGCCATTACCAAATACGTCTACGTTTAAATGAAGCCATAAATGGTCTTCTACGAGTAGTAATTTGCTGTCTAGATTTAGCACTAATACCTAGTGAACGGTCTAATGCTCCACCAGCATCACCATCTAATTCATCAGAACGTCCTTTATTTTCACCAATATATAAGGCCGCGAGGGAAGCAGTTCTGTATCCTAGAAATGAAAATGCACCTTCAATTGGAATATTTACATCTATTGAACCAATTAGAATGGGTAGAGCAAATAGATTTCTAATATAATCTAGTTTTATATCTTTCGCGACTTGACATGGAAGTAATCTGACTTCATCACTAATCCATGACCAAATAATAAATGAATTTCTAGTAATTCCCTCAAGATTATGAGGAATAAAATCCTTCCTAGTCATTGGAATAAATACATTAGTTCCATCATCACTTTCCCACATTTGTCTAATTTCTTTTAAATCTGTAGGAAGTGTAGGAATTGTTCCAGTAAATGCTATTCTAGAAATATTTGGAGCAACATCCAATACAAAATCAGGCATTGCATCGGTTACAGGAATATTATTCAACTGGAATAATTCCTGTAATTCACGCATCGCCATGTTTAAATATGGTAATACAGCTGCATCTGTATAAACCTCCTGTGCAGAGTCATTCATACAGGATGCAGCCATATCAATTATTTCTGACGGTTTTGGCATATCTAAACAGCAAATTTAAGGTCTAGTTTTTTCGCTGCATCAGGGTCTGCAATTGCTTTGCATGTCTGACAAACTGGATATGCAGGATTTCTTAGTGCGCCACATGCAACACAACGCACCATTTCGACGTGTGTATAGTCTCGAATCCATTCTTTTTGAAGTCCCAATTCCTGTGCAGCCAAACGCATGTCATCAGAAATTGATAGTGGATTTCCATTAGTTCTTGCCCACAATGCATCAGCAAGTCTAACCAATGCAAGATACCAATTTCGCTGAAATAAATTGGCCTTGTCAAGAAGATTCTTGTATTTAGTTCTAACGTCTTGAAGAGTATGTTCGCCTGGAATATAAAACAATCCAAGCATACAATCGCCCATATTGCAGCAGACAATACCATTGCAATAATCACGAACAAATGAATCCGCGACTGTAATAGATGAAATAGGAATTTCTAATAGTGGTTGAGATTCATCTAGTTCTTTCCACCAACTAGCTGGTCCTACAACCAGTATAGAAGGTTCTTCATATGAGCCTTTTTCTATCTTGTAGAAACTTGGCTGAATAGTATATTTCGTATCCTCGATTGACCTTGGATAAATATTCACAATCGTGCATTTATCCAAAGGATTAACAGGCGCACGAACTGTTTGTCTATTTAGGAACGCGAATGGATTTGTCATCTGCTGTTGTAGTGACATTTTCTTCTCCTACTTTTGTTGGCCCTGTGTATCCAACACCTTCTTTGTAGGCTAGGGCATCGCCTATATTGGTTTCATTTCCGAATAATGAATGTTCTAATCCTTCTATCTCTTTCTGTTTTATTTCAGGTGCAGTTTTTGGGTCTGAATAGGGGTCTTTATATTTAGTTCCTTTATATCCAATTGCGTCGTGAACTGTTTTTATGATTAATTGAATTGCATCCCATCGTGGAGGTAAAGCATTACCTTTACTATCCTCAAATACCCAAAGAGGCTCGTATGATAATCCATGACTTTCAGGTAATTCGTGCTGATTTTCTTCAGGAATTGGAGTTAATTTCTCCAATATATACTTATGCTGAATCCACTGACGATATTTTGGAACTTCTCTTACTTCTGGTGTTAATAATTGAAAGCCTTCATCAGTATGAGTTCTTAATTGTTTCTCAAATTGGTCATCGGAATATACAACACGCCAATATGGACGTAAATCATCCACTTTGCCATATTCTTGTTCCAATTTGCGATTTATTTGTTGAATTTGGTCCATTAAACACCAGATTTAGTATATTTAACCTCCGGATTGACTTGCGGAGTATTCAACATGCCATTTTTATAGCCTGTATCATACCCCGTATACCATTTTCCATCCTGCAAATTTGGCCAAATAATCATAGTTCCAATATGTCCTACACGACATTCTGTATCACAATAAATGTCAATATCAGCTTCTCTAACACGCTTAAAGAAGCCAATATCATCACACCATTGGTCTGGACCTAATTCTCCAAGTCTAAACCAAGGTTTTTCCAATCTACTAAATACTGAAGTTTTAATTAGACAAAATCCTAATCCAGCAGCAACAATTTTCTTTAATCTGGGTTCATCACCCATTAAATATGTATATAAACAGGCTCCAGAATCATCAGCTACATCAAAAATCAATGGCTGATGAGGATATTCTCTTCGCAAATATAGTCCTGAAACTATATCTACGTCATGTTCTAAAAGCTGTAAAAGTGCTCCCGCGCGAGGTGTTTGGTCATCATCTACGAATAAAACATGGGTGCAATTATGTTTTAGAGCCTCTTCCACGATAATATTTCTATTATGTGCAGGTGAGCGGTCATGCGCGAGCAACATCATTGAACCAGCAGGCTTTTCTAATAGATTAAGATAATCGTAGAAATCTGCTCTACGGCCATATTCCTCAGTAGGAATACCAATTAAGACTTTATTGTCCACCATATTTGTTCCTCCAATTCAATTGGGCCAATTAGTTCATCTACTGCTCTTTTAACACCAGGCCAAGTAGGGTGATTATAATCATGGCCAGAAATTATACCACCCTTTTTTACCAAGGAAAATGCCTTATTTATGTCTTTTATTACTGTTTCATATCTATGGTCTCCATCTATAAAAACCATATCAACTTTAAATGGTAGAGAAAAACTATATGAAAACAGACGGCGAGGAATTACAGTTTTATTATCAATATGGTCTTGTAAGTTTCTAATAAAATCAGGCATTACAAAAGTATTAACTGTTTCTAATTTGGAGCCATTTTCGCAGAAATAATCACCATTCCAAGGGTCTACAGCCCAAATAACTCCATTCTTTTTAATATTATCGGCTAAAGCGCGAGTAGACCTACCTAAAAATGAACCAAATTCTACTATATATTCTCTTTCTCTAGCGTTAGTGGCAAGCCAAGTTAATTCTCGTACACTCATCCATCCGCCGATAGACAGTGCATTATTGATATTAACCTGACTTGCCACCATTTCCATTACGCTGTTACCTCACCCACGTAGTATTTCCCTTCAATCGGATTGTAAATCAGGAAGAAGGGAACGTTCTGAGTTGGTGTTGCAACAGTTTTAATGTTGCCAGTTGTTGTAAAGGCAACAGGAGTAGTTGTAGTGAAAACAAAGCAAAGCATATGTGTTCCAGTTACAGGTGGAGTCACAGTTGCAATTGCTGTAGTTCCAGAAATAAACGTCAAGAAAGTAACAGGTGCAACAGTAGCAGCAGATGCTAATGTTACTGGTAAAGGCTGCTTATCACTTTGCACCGTGCTAAGGTCTTGAAAAGTCAGGTCAGGCACTTTTATCTCTCCTTTCCAAGATTAAGCAAGTGCGTGAGTATACCACTTCTGATTCCCTTTTCTAAATACCAGCACAGTAACCTTGTTCTGTAGCATGGTAATAGAACCTGGGCCAGCAACGTTTCCAGTAGTATCAACAACAACGTTGCCGTCTACTGGAAGTAGAAATAGTATTCCTGCTCCCTGACTACCACCAAATTGTCCAAGAATATTGGAAATTTGAGTAGTGCCAGTTAGGACTACTAAATCTGACCTTACCTGAATAGAAGCTGCCGTAGCAACTACTGCTTCAGATAATCTAGTTGTTAAACCTGGAAACACCTCCCACCTCCTAGTTTACAGGTTTAATTAGTAACCAGAGGGAACAGCCAAATTGTCAATAAAGCTAGTTCCAGCCGGATTTCCTACGAAGGTTTGCATACCAACCACCATGTAGAAAATATCAGCGGTTGCTACGCCACCAGATGCTCCACGAATTTCGAATATTTTGCGTCCATCCGTTGTGTAGAATCCGATAGGTAGAATTTCTCCTCTACCCCAGAGTTCATCCACAACGAAATCAATACGCTTTTTATCCCAATTGAATGAAGGTTTAACAGGGGCACCTGCGAGATGCATGTTATCCCCGAAATACATGTTCAGGGCTTCATCCTTCGGCATTTTGTGAATAATTGATACCAATTGGCCAATTTCTTCGTATGCCTGCATCTGTGCAGGATGCAACCAAGCAACTGGCTTAAAAGTATTGTCGATACCTACACGATTACCAATCTTGTTAACCGCCAATCGTGGAAGTGGTAGTGTGAGCGAATTCGCATTACCATTTACACGATTTGAACGAATTTCAGGAGTGGTAGAACGTGAGAATCCCAACCATGTTCCAGCACTTGCATTGGAATGATGATAGGGAATACCAAACAATGCAGGAAGTGATGCAGGTGTAGTAATACCATCGGTAACGATTTTATCGGTGGCAATAACACCCGCAATTTGCGGAGTAATCTTGATTTGCTTATTCTCAACGTCCCAGAATGTAATAACACCCTTACCACGATTGGTTGCGAGTGTAGTATCAAAGATTTGAACTGTCTGTCCAAATCTCATCAATCTTGCACCGAAACCATCAGTAGTAAGGTCGATTACGTTTGAGCCGCCAGCAGGTGTATCGGCTGTAACTACACCGATAACACCATCACCAGCTTGCATCATCTGAGCGTCAAGTTGTCTACGCAACTCATCTAGTGCAGTTGCTGTAAGTCTACGGACACTGTTGACAATAGCCTTTCTATTATCATCAGTTGCCCATTGTGTTAGTTTGGTAAATTCGATGTTTTCCGACACAAATACAGCAGTAAGAACTGCTTTATCAAATGTCGGTCCACCACCACGTCCCAAGTCTCCACCATCAGCATTAAAATACTGAAAGCTTCCACCGGGACGCAGTTCCAAAGGAACGCGCATTTGACGATTAGAAATTTTCTCAACATCACGCTTTTTGATGTTGGAATAAAACTTATCGTCTCTTTCGAAAACTACGCGAATCTTTGGCAGAACACGTTCAAGCTCTAGGGCTTGGACTTGTGACTCTGTTACTGCCATTTGTTTAACTCCACACTAGTCTAACGCCAGTAATTTGTGCTGCGGCGTTAAGCACAAAGTTCGCGACAGTAGAATCTAGTGCAACCGTAGTTGGGTCTGTTTTATGCAGAGCCACACCAGTATCACCAGCTACTCCCTTGATGATAATTAAGTTGGTATTACCAACAGGAGGAATAATGGTGACTGCTGAAAATGTAGTTCCACCAGAAGGTGGTGTAATAGTATTGTTACCAGCAGCTAGAGTAACAACATCAACCTTACCCGGACTATTGGTATTGTTAGCAGCCGAAAATGGCATACTAGCAGTAACATCACCAGATAGATTGATTTGTATTATCCTCTGTGCTGTGATAGCCATACTATTCCTGCATAAAGAAATCGAGAGTTCTCATACCCTTTGGAATCTCACCTTTTTTCTCTCTAGTTTGGGTAGAAGGTGTTCTACCTGCTGGAACTGGACCTCTACGGTCGGATTCTTCATCGTTATCATCCCTCTTACTTTTGCCTTGGCCCGATAAGGCGTCGATACGGGCCTTTTTAATAACGGATGGTAACAATGTTTTAGCCCTTGACAGATAAGCAGCTTTAATCTTATCTGTGGAAACTCTATCGAATTTAGATTCAAATGCCTTTTTCCAGAGACTATCCAGAAAAGTATTGAATCGTGGGTCTTGACGCATTACTCTTTCAAGAATATCCATTGCATCGCGAACTGCATTTTTTCTAACATAATCGGTCATTGATTTGCGTGGGTCAATATGACCATCAATAGTAGATTTCAGAACATTATGAATTTTAGTATTCAAATCATCACGAACAGTTTCAAAACGTTCGCGTGTAAAACGCGCTCTTTCCTGTTCTACTTCGCTACGTTCATCAGTATTATCTTGTTCACCAGCTAACTTAGTAGGTCTAGTAAATTCACTAGTTCCGAAAATAAATTGATTCAAAAGTTGCGCGGCTACTTGCAATCCTTCATTATTAGAGCGTTTAGATTCCTGAACCATGCTCATTATTGTATTCTTGATTACATTACCAAGAACATGATAATAAGCTTCAGGAGAAACTTTTGCAAGTGCAGGCAAATAATTATCAACAATTTTATTGAATGCTTTATTATCTTGGTCTCTTACAGCAGTTAAAACATCGCCAATTTCACCTGACATAATTCGACCTTCGAATTTATCAAGTGTTTCAGCTTTTTCAACAGTTTCTTTAGCATCTTCAATAGTAGGAAATATTTCCGTGAATTGTTGGTCACGAAAATATGCTTTTTCTAGATAAGGAAAATCCTTGAAAACGTCAGGATATTTCGCGAGAATTTCCTTACGCTTAAAAGGAGTGATGAGTTTCAATTCCTCATCAATATCCTTCTCAGTTTCAGTTTCTTCTTTTAATTCAATACTTACTTCTTCTTTCTCTTTTTCTCCTTCCCCTTTTTCTTTTTCTTTTTCCTTATCTTCTTCACCTGTTTTTTCCTTCTCCTTATCAGGTGGAGTAAATTCTAATTCCCCCTCACCCTCACCAAGCAAATCAGTAATATCATCAACTGTTAATTCACCAGTTCCAGAAGGAAGTTCAAGCGGCATTGTTTACCCCTCTTTTTTGTGCTGCTGGTTGTGGTTTTTCTTCTTGTCCACCCTGAGGATTAGCAGCAGAAACCATACCAGGTGGAGGTGCATTCTGAGCTAGTATCATCATGTGTAATTGCATGTGTAGTAATACATTCTTATATCCTGGAGGATTATCAATTTTAGCCATTTTACCAGCATCTGAAATAGCCCAAATTCTACAAATTTCGGCTTCCACATGATGGTCATCAACTAATGGGTCAACATCTACAGATGGATGTTCCATTCCATCTGGACCCATCATAGGCTCAGAATCTAGAAGTAATCTAATTTCCTCATATTGCTTTTGTCTGTCAGCTTCACCCGGAACAGTAAATTGTTGTAAGCCTAAAGCTTGCGCGATGAATGGTAAATTTTCAGGAGAAGAAATCATCTCCATAATAAGCGGATGACCAGCTTGTAGTAATTGCATAATAACATCTTTAATTTGACCCCACATTACTGGAAGTTGTTCACTAGCTTCCAGTTCAACATCTCCAATTTTTCCTTCTAGTTCAGCTTTACGAACATAAATATTAATCCAATTTCCTTGTTTATCTTTACGGACAAATCTTTCATCACCCTGTTGCTGAACACATTTAATATAGGAAGGAATTACTTTTCCAAATATTCCTTTCCACCAAAAAGTAAGCATCTTCCAAGGAGTCTGTAATCTTTGGAGAGCTTGTGAACGTGACATTGAATATTCAGCAGCAGTTCTACTACCACCACCTACTTGTCCACCGAAAAGTGATGGTAATGCACCTGATACTAATTGTCCTAATTCCTGAATTTTCTGCGCGAATGGTAATACTTCGCCAGAAAGAGTAGCAGTCTTAAGTTCAAAGAAATTTTCACCAATAGTTTTACCAGTCATAGGTTTAGTAGGAAATATATCTCCAGGTCTTACTTCTTGTTGCTTATAAGCATTAAAATCCAGAATATCGGGAGTCGCGAAGGTTTGCCCAATTCCATGTTCTACAGTTTGTAGAATGAGAGAAATAAGTTCCTGAGTAATATCCTGAACTGATACTAGCAACAAACCAAGAGGGTCATGTTGTATGTAATCAGATAGAGGATTATAGGTAAGAGTCCAACAATCATCCAATGATTCGTTACATGCATCTGCAAAACATTCATTTACTCTGACATATTTACAGCCATTAGGAAATTCCTTTTTTAGTTCTTCTGACTCTTCTTTTGAAAGAACATTGAATGCACAAGGTCTAAACCAATAGTTATTAACAGTAACATTATTAATCGGATATTCCCCATAGTATTGAGTTGATAATCTTCCCCATGCTTCGTAGGGGTCCACAACTCCTGTATCTGGATTCTTTTTTTGTCCACGCGTTTCTGTATATAAGTCCGGATATCTTTCGATTACATTTGCATAATGAGTTTCATATGAATATCGCAGATAAGGAATATCTGCCTGTTTCATTGCATATGATGGAACCTTAACGTAAAGTCCACCATACACTTCGATACACTGCCTAGTTTTTGGTTTACTTGTAATTCCTACTAAACGAGTAACAATGAACTTTTGCTTTTCTAGTTCAGGGTCAAGATAAGCACCACAAGCAGGACAAATTACTGCATCATCATTTATGACTACATCCATTAAATTTACATCAGTATCATCAGGCATATATTCATCAGTTATTTGGTCAGTAAATTCCTGACTAGGAGGTTGAGGCTGTAATTCTTGCATTAATTGGTCAGGATTTTGCTGTTGCATTTGCTCGCGCATTTGTAATGCATTAGTAAACAAAGCATCAGCTATTCTATTTCCACATTCAGGACATTGATATGCTTCTTCTGTTTCATCCTTATAATCCTTTACATCATATTTACCATAGGAATCATCCTCCTTTGGATAAGAATACGCAGCAACCATACCTTCAGTGCAGAAGATATAAAGCGCGTGTAACCATAGAAGCATAGAATCATTATGCTTCGCAATCAGGTCAGCAATTTTGTCACCAGTTTTAGCAGTGCTAATATCAAGAGGATTATCAGCATCATCCGGGGCACACTTGATGGAGGGAACAGAAACACTGAGGGCAGCAATAATAGACTCAAGATAAGCACGAAAGACATTAATCGGTTTATTATAGAATTGTGATTCTTCTGACTCATTATCAACAAGTCCATCCCAAATTCGCCAATCATGCGCGACTTCACTATACCAAATATTAGTGATACCATTCCAATATAACTTAAGTTGACGCCAAGTTCTAATCTGTCTTTCGCGGACAGACCTATCTTCAGCATCGAAATGGTCAGCTACAGATTTAAGAAGCTTCTGAATATGGTCAGAAGCTTTCTTTTTATTCATTTTAATTTATCGCCTTATCGGAATATCACCAATACCAAGAACATTGAGAACGTAAAGAATTAGAATAATAACTACAATGACAATAATTACCTTTTTAAAAGGGTCTGGCATTGGAATATAAGTGATTATTAACCACACTATAAATCCAACGAGAGCAAGTGTGAGAATTAAAGTAATCATTTTCTTGCAAACTTCTTTCTTTGTTCTTTGCTTGTCTTGTGAATCATCTCTTCTGCAACAGCTTGTGATGGTCCAGCACCTTTTGTTTTCTTTTTCTCTGGATTATGAGCCATCATTTGCATGAAACGATATTGTTTGGCTGAATGAGTTGGCATTATTGCATCCTTCCTTGCATACCCATCATGCCCATTCGTCTAGGAGCACCACCAAACATACCACCAACAGCATTCATTCCTTGATTAAATTGTCTTGATTGAAATCTTTGTCCAGTAGTTGGATTAACTCTTGATTGCATTTGAGCAGGACGATTATACATTCTATTAAACATTCCACCTTGTTGCATTCCCATTCCAGGTGTCATCCATCCCTGACCACCCATCATATTTCCATACATTTGCATATTAGGTTGTTGGAAGAAATTAGGAGAGGGTCCAGCACCCATTCCACCAGCATTACCAACATCAACTCTAGTCCAATTACTTCTACGATTTCCATAGGCGCCTGAGCCACCGCTATAATTACCAATAATATCAAGATTAGCATCATCACCGGGGAGATGAATAGTATCTCCACCACCATATTCTATTCCTTCACTTGGACCAGCAGACAACCATTGTCGTATACCTTCAGGGTCACGACTATATTGACCACTCATCCAACTATTACGCATTGCATCATAATCGTATGGCATTATTGCATTCCTTGTTGAGTAGCAATCATTCTCTGAATATCTTCATCAGTTAGTGGAGGTAATGAACCAAATGGAACTTGCGGAGTTTGCATTCCCATTTGTTGTGGCATTTGCCTTCCAAATAATGGAGGTTTCATACCTCTTAGTGCTAAACTTAATGCAGATACTTGTTGGTCAGTAGGTGCAGGTCCAGTTCTTGCTGGTGGAGGAGGATTAACCATAATACGTTGTCCACCTGGACCAGCAATAGTTCCCTGTTGTTGCATTACCTTTCTTAACATTCCAATTAATCCACCTTTTTTATTAGGTGATTTATTTTTTCCTGCTTCTTCTCCACCACCAACACCAGCAATGGATTGAAGAAGTTTCGAAGTTGGTCCGATATCAAACATTGTTGGCAACTCCTAATTCTTTTTCTAAATCTTCTACTGATTGTGGCGATTTAATTTCAGTCACCACACTAGAATCTTTTGGAACTTCTGTTGAATTAGGAGTATTAGACATTTCTCTTCGCTTCTTTTCTTCTAGTTCGGCTCTATGTCTATCTTCATTTTCTAATATTTGGCGTTTAACATTCCAAGAAGTATGACGACCACGCAAAACTTGTGGGACAGATGATTGTCCACTTGTAACTGTAACATCATCTTTTAAAATTGCGGATAGAAGTCTACGATTTTCTGCACGAGCATTCTCTAATTCAACTTTCAATACTTCACAAACATTACAAATCTTTTTATTATCCTGTTCATCTTTACAATCAGGACAATGTGGATTAAATAAATGATGAAGAAATTCAATGACGCGCATGGTGAAACCTAGATACTGCCATGGTTCTGCTTGATTCGATTACTTTCATATTGCGATAGAATGCTGTCCAATCTCCTGTATTATTAAGATGCTGAACTAATGCTTCCTGTTTTTGAATTCTTTCAAATTCTTCCTTAGCATCTTCAAAATATTTCTCACATTCATCTGCAAGATATCTAACTCCATCTATTGGGTCATCCCCTTCGAATTCTGCAATATCTTCAGCAGGTTTATTATTCTTGGGCTTGTCATAAGAACAAGCTTTAATTGCTTCAATGAGAACTTTACACTGTTCAAATATTTGTAATTTAGGAATGTCAGTTTCGGGCTCAATAGGCTTGAATGAATCTAGATAAGCCTGATATTCACTCATTCCTCTATTACGGAATAACCACAAGGCTTGCTCATGATTATACTCAACTTGTTCCTTTTCTGGAACTTCAATAGGCTTCCATCTAAAATATTCATGCAATAACATTTTCCCCGCAACTCTTGAGCCGGGATTATTAGTTGTCAATCCGACAGAACGTCCTAATGCTGTGGAGATTTGTTGTTGGATTGTATGTTCTTGTCCTCTGTCTTGACCTGCTGATTTGCAGAATTTGACAACGCGAGGATTTTCTTTATCCAGGTAATCTTTAACATAGGGTGCCCACTCCGCAATTTTAGTTTTAATCCAATACATCTCGCGATAAATATAAATACGTTTTCTTGGTGATATAGCAGCAAATCCAATCCATGTCATTGCTGCGAATCCCCAATCGCCTATTACAAGTCTAGGCCACCATGAAGGAATTTCAAATTCAGGAATCACATGCAATGCATTCTCAGGTTCATCAGGATAATGTTTATCTCTAAATTCATCAAATACTTGTCCTAGATAAGCATTCCAATCTCCATATTTCTTTGCTTTCTTTTCAGCTTCTGGCAAAGCTTCAAGAGATTGTGAGTAATTGGAATCTCCATATTTCTCATTGTCAGCAAGAGTAGCATGAATATAAATTCGTTTATTGCCACCTCTACCAACAATAATCTTATTACCCTCAACACAGGGGTCTACAAATCTTTTCTTTGTAAAGGTATGTCCTATTCCACCGGGCATACCTGCTGCACGTATAATTGCAGGTAAATCAGAACCAGCAGGAGCACGAACTCTTTCAAATCCAATATATAAATAAATCCATTCAGTCATAGAAGTTAATTCATCAGGAGTAAATAAATTAATTTCCATTGAATCGTATTTATGAACATCATCATCAGTTTCGCAATGACCTAATAGAATCATTGCTCCATCATTAGTCATACTTCTCGCGCCATATTGGTCTGGACGGGGAAATGTCCAGCACATATCCATCTTATTGAAAGTAGCACCAAACTTAAGATAGAATTCTCGACTGCGAGGAACTATCTCATTCTTTAATTCAGGGAATGTTCTGCGTAGGAAGACTTGTTTGAATCTTGGATTAAGATACCATTTCCTAACTAGTGGATAAACAAGTAATACTTCTGATTTACCTGACTGAGCACCTCCACCCATAAAGGCTTCCTTAATCGAAATAGGGAGTGCTAGAAAAGCTTCCTGTTTCGGATTAGGTCGCCAATTTCCTTCTTTATCGAATGGCATTAATTTACTCGATAATGACCACTAACAAAAAATTGTGAGTTATTTGCAATGTCAGCATTCACTAGATTAGCAGGATTTGCCGCTGCGGCTGCTAATCCATATAAATAAATATTTGTTTCACCTGCTGCTACATATGCATTGACTGAAATTTTATTTACAGCAACCAACCAAAATCCAACAGTAGCGGCTGATTGAAATGATGCTGGATATGGAAGTCCTTCAATCCTAACATTACCAGTGAATGTTCCTTTAGCACTAAGAATAATTCGAATAGTATAGAATATTTCCTCACCAATTTTAACCCAACGTAATGTTTGAGATACATAAGTGCTTGCAGTAGCACCACCATCAGCACCTAATGTAGCTACAGTTTCAGCCGGTGCTCTACTTTCCCTGTAATGCCAGAGAGTAAATGGGTCATTACCAGGTCTAGGAACTACAGGTTCTATTGGGAATTGAATCCCATTAGAAAATGGAAAATCAGGTCCAGGCATTATACACCAAGTAATCTAATTCTCATTGTTGCCAAATTAGTTTCGCGAATAAATCCACCACAGACTTCTGCTTTACCATCTGTGAGTGTAACCGCTACGTTAGCAGTGAACGCTGAATCATTTGATTGTTGAATAGTTGGTGCAGCACCATCCGTAAACAACTGACAACGTTTGGGGGGTAACGCATAGATTGTATTCTGCGTCATCGTCCAAACTGGTCCAATTGAAAGAGTTTCAAGTGGCATATTTATTCCTTAAGGTTCATCTGTTTCGTAACAACCAGAAGCAAAGAAACTAGTTCCTGCTTGTATATTGGCTTGGGCAACTACTGCTAGTCCTGCACCAGCAGCTGTTAATGCTCTAAGTTCAATGTCTTTTGCGCCAACGTTACCTACAAAAAATCCACACAAGTAAACATAATTAGTAACTGTGTTATCCCAAAGTATCGGACATTGTCTAAAATTAATGGCTGCCACGCGAAATGGCAAACCTTTAATCCTAACATTTCCAGTAATTGTTCCCAATACAGAAAGAGTAACAGCAGCATGAATATAAACAAGATTACCAATTCTTTTCCAAGAACCTAATTGGGTAGAATATGATTGACCAGATTCACTAGTAGAACCACCGATTCGCGGTGTCCAATCACCTTCACGAATAGAACCATCAGGCATAACTCCTCACGCCGGATAATACCAAAGTTCTGGATGTGGATTATCTACTCTATTGAATGCTGGTTTGGCATCAGGAGATTCACTATGAAAGATAATATCATATATTCCAATTTCAACTATATCTCCATTTCCATCAATATAACTATTAAGTAACATTATTGCATCAATAGCATGTTTCTTTTTCTGTGGAGTATTAACAGGAGGCCAACCATTCTGACCATCTGTTTTGTGTATATGACCCCAAGAAACTGATTGAACTTCATGTAACGCTGCACAACAATTTTCAGTAAATCTTCCACATTCAGAAGATTTAGATAAATCGTAGTTACCATCTCTATAAACTAGCTTGATTAAATCGAATGGACTTTGTGGAATAGTTGGAGGATTTGGTGGAACTGGCGGTTCAATAATTACAGGAGGTGGAATATCTTGTAGAAAGAAATCATCCATTATGAAAGCTGCTGTCTGATTTAATTCCCAAGGAAATAATGATTCCCAACCTGGAGCCTTTACAATTAATTTTCCTCTTTGTTCTTCCGTCATCTTACCTTGCTTTTCAAATCTAATTAATAGTCCATTCAATTGGGGAATATCAGTAGGGAATGTAAATCCATAACCTTTACGACCAGAACTATGAGTAGCTGGATGAGCAGTTACATGCAATCCATTATCATGAATAGCAAAACCATTAGCATCAATCATATCTCGCGTGAATACAATTAATTCATAACTCATTATCTTCTCCGACGTTCCATGTGATTTTTTATTTCAGCCACATCATTCGCAATATTATTTAATTTCTCATCGAACATTTCTTTGCGTATGAATCTAACATCTAACGTATCAAATAATCCTTGCTTCCATGTATTTAATTCATGAACAGTTTTTCTAAGAGCAGTCATTGTTCTCCAATTATATCCAATATTTATTCCTATGGTGAGTAGTGAAGCAAGTCCAAGAGCAATAGTAATAGTAGAGGACAATTTATCCATCTATTCTTTTACATGAATTTTTTCGTAGGAATCTTCACTTCGCATTTGTGGAGCAAAGAAAACGAAATTAACATTCCCTCCATTTCCCTTATCTGCTTTAGTTTCAGGTTCCATATCCTTTACTATTGCAGACATATCCTTCGCGATTCCAGCTAAATCACGCGGCTTAGTTTCGTCTAATTTTTCTGATGTGATTTTGGACAGCGCGAGGAATAACTTGCCACGAGCTTTCTTACTAATTTTTTCTTTAGCTTGATTTATTACATCCACATTAGGTCGCTCATCATAACTTGCCGTTGATGTAGAACCATTAGCATACGCAGAAACAGAACTTGCCGATATGCCAAAGCTCTGTCCCAATTGCAAAGCTTCTCGTCTTCCATCAGTAATAGATGTTTCTCCAATAACTTTTCGTAGGGATTCGGGAACTTGAATATTTCCATTTCCCCTCCCTTTATTAATATCAATTACTTCAGGTTTATTAATCGGAATAGAATTCGACTTCTCACGTATCTTGTTTCTCTCAAGCTCTAAGTCGAATTCTTTATCCGAAACTATACCCATCGGCATATTTATTTACTCGTCAATCTCTGGTGTTCGTTACGCAGTCCCCAGTATTCATGACCAATTGGAATATTAGATTCTCCTCCATATTCCTTACGAATTTCATTCATTCGGTCTTGGGCTTTTTCTGCGTCTGATTTTTCTTCCTTTACCTCTTTTGTTTCTTTAACTTCTGACTTGGAAGTTTCTTTCTTATCTTTGTCCATTTCATTCTCCTTTACGAGATAACTATCGTATGATTTCCACCAGAAATAGTATCAGTCAAAGTAGTCACACCAATCATATCAAATTCGCGGACTATTGGCTGCTGTCCATTCTTAATAATTGAAATAGTATTCGCGTCGTAATCAAGAACAATCTGACTAATAGCAGTAATTACTTGTGCAGTTACTTGCTGATTCGGTCCTGTCTTTGCCGTAACTGTTGCTTGTGCTGACATTTGTTTCTCCTAATTCAATTTGGAATTCAATTCGGATAATCTGATTCAGACAATAACTTTTAATACAATAATATTGTCTGAAGTTTCAGAGTCCTCCACCGATTATCCTACCATAACCGGGACTGAAAGTCAAATTTTCCAGTTAGTCCATATTCTAAACTTCCTATATATTTTAAACTTCTTACATACTTAAAACATTCATTGTTTTTTCACCAGATACCATAACCATCCTTGTATTTGTATGGGACCCATTTTGGTTTTTTAATTTATTCAGGTCAGGTCTATTGATTGTTATATCGCGCAGGAATGTGCAATTATGGGACCTTTTGTGCAGGGGTGTATACCCATGTGCAAAGAAACACTGTATAATGATGTGCATTCCTGTGAATCATTTGCATAGAACTGCACACTACTGCAATTGTAAGTCTAAGAATGCACAGCCTCGCACATTAGTTCACACTGTTGCAGTGTATAATTGTGTGCAATATCACACATTTGGTAGGTCGCGAACCAATTCCGTAATGCCTTTTTGCAATAGTGTGCAATTCAGGTTTACAGAACTACACACTTTTACATAATATTATACGTTTAATAGTTGCGGCATGGCACATGCTATAGTAGTATGGCAGAACGGCGGACGCGGACGCGAAACAAAATCCGCCAGAAAGGGAAAAAAGGTATTGACAAATTGACCGATGTGTGATAGACTTGTTTCGTTCGGTGGGCAATTTCGCCCAAACAAACGGAGGCAGTATGAAGGACCTAGCAGGAAAGTTCACTTTCGCAGTGCCAGAGGGACACCCGGAGGCAGGTAAGAAAATCGAAAAGAGTTTCGAGTTCAAAGCCTGCGAAAACCTCGAAGAGGCTACTTCTGTAATTCAGGAGAAAAAGTGGAATATCGTTGATATGGTCAACGATACTCTCAAGGCCAATGCGCGTAGTAACGCATATCAGGCAGCGTTACTTCCGTATCGTCCATCCGAGGTTTCTCCGGAAGATATCAAGGAACGGATGATTCGCGATTACATCCGTTTGGGTATTCCCGAAGAGACTGCACGCAAGCAGGTCGAGGCTTTGCTTGCTGCCACTGTGAAGTAGTAAACTTGATAGGGTAGGGACTGCAAACCTACCCTATCTTTTTCGCTATAGGAGTATAATATTATGAATACCTACCTCGTAACTTTCGCGAATGGTTGGCAGACATTACAATTCGCTGACACTCAGCGCGAAGCTCTGTTAAAAGCTATTGAATGTTATAAGTGCTGGTATCCTGAAAATGAGTCAGGATTCTACGCTGCGAGTGTTAAGCGCCTATCTTACCATCTGGGTTAATTACCCCAGGTTTTTCCCCCATTTGCTAATCGCGTAGCTAATCTTCGATTAATCCAATAATTGCTAATCGCGCAGTTCATAACAATATTATTAATTTATAATATTATTCTACTCAATCAACAATAAAACACTCACGCATATATTTATAATTGCCATTACCAACTCATTTCCAATACGTCTCCAATACGTTTCCAAGTCGTTCCCAAGTCATCTCCAAGTCGGTTAAAGTGGCTTAAATCGTTCCGTTTGAACGACTTACGGCGACCCCTCCCTCCCTCCCCTACGTCGATATGGCCTATTTTGACCCCTGTTTGGGACACATTCCGAGAGTGTTTTGTTTTTATTTTTTTTTTTTTTTTATAATATAATAATATACACAGCCGAGGTTAGGGGCCAAAACAGGCCTATTACTGATAGGAGAGGGGGAGAGGGGTCGGCCTAAGTGGCTGTCCTTCAACGACTTAGCCCTGAAATGCCGACTTGAAAGAACTTGGGATTGTATTGGGATTGTATTGGAATCGACTTGGGATTGACTTGGGATTCCAATTATTATCAATGTAGAATAGAGATAGATATATAACATAATAAAAGGTGAAAGACTAATATTATCTTCGCCTTTTGTTCGCCTGCTAAAATTGTAATTTTGTGTCCAATAATGGAACAGTCCTGAATAGTGGACACCACAAGATATAGTGTAGGGTGGACTAAGGGTATACAATATATAGTAGTTTAGTGTTTGGCATACCTATTGCATTTTCACTGCGATAGCAGGTGTCCGATTTAGGAGACAATAATATTATTAACTAGGTAGAAAAAGGAAAACTACAATGGTATACGACAATACAAAAGAAAAACCAGAATTTAATGGTGAACGCGGTTATGCGATTCATCGTATTACTGGTAAGACCATCACATACGAATTATATACTGATGATGGAAGAGGTAATGGCGAGTATATTTGTGTTTCTGATGACCTGTATTGGATTCGTCGAATTGCATATTCGATGGATATTGCAGATAGTTATGTTGTCAATGATTTAGGAATGAAATTCAATATGCAAGGTGAATTGGAGTAATAAAATGAATCACTCATTCACACCAAGTATCGTAGATAAAGAAAAATGCGCGATATGTAAACAGGATGCTATCGCGCATACAGAACAGGCTACTTGCCAAGCCTGTAATAATGTAGGTCCAGTAGACCTAAAGTATGGTAATTTCTTGATGTGTAAATCATGTCAGGAAAAAGAATTAAAGGCTGAACAAGAAAGAATGAAACCTGAGAATCAGCAAGCTAGAGTAGAGGCTATGAATGCTTCTATGAATGCTAGAATTAGAGAATCACAAGCAATAGATTCTAGTATTCAAGTTAGAGGCGATTTATTCAATGCCGCTACTGTCGCGATTGTGGATTTAAAGAAAGCAATCGATGACGATTCACAGATTACCAATAAGCCTTATGCATTAGCCGAAACATTAATGCAAAGGTTCCAGCATTTCAAGAATGTTGTATTCGAGGCTAATGAGAAAATCATTGATGCCACGAATAATCAGAAAGCAATTCAAGTTTATCTGAATAATCTCGCGAATCAGTTGCGCGTAGAAGAAAGAGAAAAACTCAAGTTAGCAGATATTAATTACAAGCCCGGCAATATCAAGCCAGTCAAACCTAACGTAATCAAAACTTCTGCTGCAAAGAAGCTTGATAAAGCTGAATTAAAGAAATACGCAGCCGAATTAGGCATCGCAGAATTCACCTTACAAATGTTAGTAGTCTCGAAAGGAATTACTGTAGAACAGGCTGCTAATCTACTGAGAAAATCTATTAATGAAGCTAAATCGGAGGCTCATTAAATTATGAATCAATTACAAACAATTGAATGTAAATCATGTAATGGGACTGGCATCCAGCCATTACATAAACAGTCAGATAATCACTGTGTATGGTGTGGTGGAAAAGGCAAACATCTTAATGTTCCATATCCCATGTTTTGCTTGCATCCTGAAAAATGTGCAGGTAAATCATGCTGTCCACGCGATTATTGTTGCTGTGATTAGGGAGAAAAAATCATGATTAGAAAGAATATTGTTTGGGGAACCTAGTATGATTGATATGTTCGAAAAAGTAAGCAAGCATTCGTGGGCTTACGCGGAAATTTGTAACATAATCGAATTAGCAGATTTTCATCGCGAAAATTGTCATACCTCGAATTGTAATGTTTCGTTGTATCTCGCAAAAAGAACTTTGGATAGATTACTTTCCCATGTTAGGAATTGGGAAAAACAGGATGCAATTCTGAAAGTAACATCATTTAATTGGAAATAAGATGCCATTCATCAATAATAAGCACTGGAGAATTGGAATTCCAGTCAATAATAAACGCATAGAGGCGTTTATTCTGAAGCAAGAACAACCATATTGGACTTGGTATAAGTATGGTAGTTCCTACTATATCATGACATTCTCCTATCGAATATACAGAAAAACTGATAAAACTATTGTCAATGTGAAAGGTTACAATGGATAGGAATCTAGCAACTAAATTACTCCGCGAAACTATGGACCTACACGGTCTAAAGGATTGGGGAATTAGACTAAATGCTGAGTCTACATTTCCTCATTTCGGATTAACTTCTCATGCTGATAAGTGCATTATTCTCAATGCACATCATATCGACCAACATCCTGCACCAGAAATAGAAGATACAATTAAGCATGAAATAGCACATGCATTAACTCCAAAAGATAAAAATCATGGTCCTGAATGGACTACTAAAGCTAGAGAAATTGGAGTTAATAATTTATCTCCATGTGCAACAATTTCACTAGACCCCGCAATCATTGATGCGATTCGTTCAGGCGCCAAAATCGAAGTTGAATTTGAAGAAAAAACAATCAATCGTAACATCACAGTAGAAGAAAAAGTATTCAAGCCGAAATACAAGGTTACACGTCTTCAGGATAGATGCCCCGATTGTGGCAAAGTAGCAATTGAAAAGTTTGCAATTGTAACCAAAGATAAAGATGGTAATGAAGTAAAGCTCATTACTCTCGAATGCTTCCATATCATTAAGAAAGTAATTCCTAAGGGAACCCCATTCCATGAAATGGTTTCTAATGATTGGAAAGAAGAAATAAAGAATTGCAAGCATGATTTTCCCTCGCGAGAGGAAGCGAAAGAAAAACATATTCCATCAAATCAGTGTAGGAAATGTGGAGAATTCAAACTCTATAATTTCCAAGTAATCGGAGCTATATTCGCTGAAGCTGGATTAACCACTCAAAAAGGTTCTGGTATATTTGATGATATGGGACTTGGAAAAACAGTCCAAGTAGAAGCTATCATTAAATTTCACTGGAAACAATACGCACCAATACTAGTAGTAACTAAATCAGCCATTAAATTCCAATGGTTTAAACAGACAGTCAGATGGTGTGGACCTGAGTTTATTCCTCAGATTATTTCCACTTCTCGCGACTATCTTATTCCGGGTCTTAGGGTATACATTATTCCTTATGACTTGTTGAGAAGATTTCCACGCGAAAAGCTTTACAAACTTGGAATCAAATTAGTTATTCTTGATGAATGTCAGCAAATCAAGAATCCTGATTCTACCAGAACTCAGGAAGTAAGGAAATTAGTTTCAGCCAATACTGATTGTAAAGTTCTAGAATTGTCTGGAACACCTTGGAAAAATCGCGGTGGAGAATTTTTCCCCGCATTAAATCTTCTGGACCCTGTTAAATTCTATTCATATCAGGGATACCTTGATAAGTGGGTAGAATATTATTATGAAGGTCCAAAGAAGAAGATGGGTGGAATTAGAAATCCACAGAAATTCCGCGAATACGTTAAAGACTTAATCATTCGTAGAGAATACGAAGAAGTAATGGACGAATTTCCTGAAACAAACAGGATGAAATTAAACGTCCAATTAGACGAATTACAGCAATCAGCATATGATGAATCAACATCTGAATTTGTTGCATGGTATAATGAGGCTGTAATTGGTGGAGAAGAAGAGAAATTAAGCGGAATACAAATCCTCGCGAAAATGTCTCGCATGAGACACATCGTAGGATTAGCTAAAATTCCTGCTACATTAGGATTTGTAGAGGAATTTCTAGAAGAAACTGAAAAGAAACTCGTAATGTTTGTGCATCATAGAGATGTAGGTCAACTAATCTATAATGCATTAACCGATACAAACAAGGAAACTAACGTAGATTGGTGGGAATTAGCACAAGCAATTAAAGACGAAGGAATTCCAGTATACAAGTTTACTTCTCAACATACTGGAAAACCTGAAGGCTATGATATTCAGGAGAATTTCAATAAAGCTAAACGTGCATTCATGGTTGCGTCTACATTAGCATGTGGTGAGGGATTAGATTTACAAACCTGTGCTGATACTGTAATGCATGAAAGACAGTGGAATCCTCAGAATGAAGACCAAGCTGCACCCGGAAGATTTAGACGCATTGGTCAAACATCTAATGTAATTAATATCACTGTTCCTGAAGCTGAGGGAACTTTTGATGAGGATATTGCGGATATTGTAGAAGATAAGCGTAGACGATTCCACGCGGTTATGAATAAGAGTGAAATTCCACAGTGGAATGAAACTGACTTCGCGAAAAATCTAGCGGAAAGAATCATCGCGAAACACCGCCAGCGTAAAACTAAGGCTGGAACTTCTGAAATCAAGACTAATATCACTGCAATGGCAAAATGATTCAAGAAAGAAAATAAATGAAGATGAGCGACGCGATTCGACATATAGTGAATACTAATCAGGGGGTTAAAGGAGTAGAATTAGCACTAAAAGTAATGAGCTTAATTAATCCTCAAAAGTTTCAACAAGAGGAATTTTTCCGCGAATTGAATAGATTAGTAGCGGAAGGTGAATTAGTAGAAATAGAATACGTATTGCCAATAATGGAATATAGAATTAAATCAATGTATTTCCCAAAGGGAACTAAAGTTGAAATCAAAGTCCAAAACAGGGTTAATGCATAAATTGAATGTATTTCGTGGTGATATCCGTGTAGGATATGGCTTCGCAATATATTACAATGGTAAAATGTTTAATCCTACTTTGTTCGATGATAATGGTAACGAATTACCTAGAGATGAATGGTATAATCTTGTGTGGGCAGATGAACCACCTAAACTAGTTGTAATTAACAAGACAATTCAATAGGAGTTAATAGTGGATAGAATTGATATTGCTGCTGCCTTGAGAAGAATGCTTGAAAAAATTCAGGAAATACAGAAACTATATGACCTAAGTGAAGCTGAAACCGTATTACTGATTCAACTAATAGAACTAATGGCAAGAATGAATTGGTCGAAAAAATTGACAATTAAATTGTTGAATACAGCCGCAGCAGTATTGGAAGCAACACAGGAAGATTCCAAAATAGTTGAAGAGGGTTTCAATAAGAAAAGATAATGGAAATACTAATTCCAAAAAAGAATGTTATTATAGACAGTCAAATTTTGACTGCTTTAATGGGATGCCCGCGTCTCGCAGATTTTAGATTTAACCATAACTTAATTTCAATTAATGGCAAATCTAATTCTCTTGAGTGTGGTTCAATAGTCCACAAATTCCTTGAAGTATATTATGCCTGTATAATCAATGGAATGCCTCGCGAACAGGCTTTTGGACATGCAATTATAGCTGCACAGTTATATATCAAAGGTTGTCCTCATTGCACCGATTTCATTCCGATGGAAAAGAATGAAAATGGTGTATTCGTTAAGATAGACAAGCCGATATGTGGACACAAAGTAAATGATTATCCGGGTGTTCACAATACTCCAAAAGAACCCAACAAAGACATTCCAAAAGAAAAATACAAAGTAGGTTGGGCTTGGGTATTAGATACTTGTGAGCAATATCATAACTTCTATAGGAATGACCATTGGCTTCCATTAGAAGTAGAAGTAGTTAAAGGTGAAGTCTTATATGAAGATGATGAAATAAGAGTAATGTGGAAAGCTAAGTTGGATTCTACCTTTGATACTAATCAAGGTATATATCCAACTGACCATAAAACTATGAAACAGAATAGAGATACTATATCATTGAATAATCAATTCATTGGTCAGTGTCTCATAATGAAAACGCGCTCAGTCATTATCAATAAAGTGGGTTTCCAAAGAACATTAAAAGCTGAAGAGAAATTCAAACGTCCAATGATTTCTTATTCAGCGGAAAGACTTATAGAATGGCAATCTGAAACACTTCCTTACTATGCTAAACTTCTATTGATGTATAATGAGGCTGGACATTTTCCACCTAATTATACTCATTGTGAAACTAAGTATGGTAACTGTGCATTCCTCGCGGAAGTATGTTCAACTGACCCTGGAATGAGAGAACAACAATTAAAGCTTCACTTTAAAGTTGGACCAGTATGGAATCCAACAAATGAAGAGGATTATGAAGGCGAAGATGAGTAGACCATACAATACTTCATATCATATTCAAGTAAGAATGGGTAGGGAATGGACAACTACTCATATCGAATCTAAACATAATGATGCATTACATTACGTTCGCATTCATCCACCTGAAAGATATTCAATACGTATTATTCGAGTGGTTAAGACAATTGTGTTTGAGGCATTAAAATGAGTAATGATTTTGCAGCCTTAGTAATAAAAGGACAACTAGTAGAATCATTCACAAACGAAAAATTTCCTAACAGAGTAGTGATGGAAATTTCTAAAGAGGAAGCGCAAAGAATACTGACATTTTTAAATCATTGTTTTGAGATGGAACGAAAAGAAAATGAGCAAGAAAATTCCAAATCATCTACATAGATTCAAGAAAGTTAATCTAAGTAGAACTAAAGATAAGCCATACCTAGTATTTCGGTGTATGGTTCCATCATGCACATACTATATTCGTGCAGACCTCGCAAAAGGTGCATTGTGTGAATGTAATCGTTGTCACAATCCAATGGTGATGAATAATGAATCAATCCAGCTTACTACTCCACACTGTTCAAACTGCGTCAAAAGGAAGAAATCCGCTGATGTTGCAGCAATTTCTGAATTTTTGGCAGACAATAAAACTTAGGCTTCTTTATCGTATCTCTATACGAGCTGCGATTAGCTACCTCAATAGAGGTCAGTATGTATCTTCGCGCTGGTTACTTAACAATAGTATTGGAAGGAGAAACTAATGTTTGTAATAAAAACGAAAAATGGTTACTATTACGTAGGTGGAGTATCTGGATTCCAATATACTCCAATACTCGAAGAGGCATTACAGTTCAAGCATATAACAGTCGCTATAGGCGTAGCAACTAATATACTTGGATTGAAGTTAGGTGAATACGAAGTAAGGTTAGTAGAATTAGTCGATAAACCAGCGTAGGATAAAATGCCAACATTTGATGCGGTTGCAATAGATGTTCTGTTCGCTATGTTAAAAGGCGAACCGGGAACTCGCAAATCAACACAAGCACTATCATTCCCTAAACCTCAGTATTGGGTATCTACTGACCAGAAGATGGAAGCATTAGCAATACCCATGAAAAGATGGGGAATAAACAATAAGGATGTGACATTTGACGACTATTCTGATTGGGACAGTCCCTGCGCAAAACTCAAAACTTTTCAAGTTAATTGTCCCTACAGAACTATTGTTGTCGATTCTGCTACATCCATCGGTGACAATATCAATCGACAAACAAAACGAAATAAAGCCGCTTCAGACAAAGGAAAAGTAATAGGAGGAATATCGACTAATAGTATTGAAGACTATAATGCTGAAGCTTCCGCATTCCAAGACTTAATGGCTATTCTGAAGGATATTCATAAGTTCCATAAAGTGAATATCGTTCTGATTGCCCATGTAGTCGGACAACGTTCTAACAATGATGGGAATAAACTTACTCATCATTCTCGCGTAATCATTACAGGTGGTGATAAGATTTCCGGTAAGATAGCATCTTATATGACGGAAGTTTATCACTTTAACGTAGAAACTGATTTTAATGTGGATAGTGGCGATGGTAAGTTTGGCTTATTTACGAGCCATACAGGCAATGATTTTGCCCGCACCGCACTTCCGCTAGAAAGGAAAATTCTATTCAATGATGAGCCTTTGTATGATAGATGGCTACTTCCAGCGATTAATAAGCTGAAGGCCGAAAAACCCATACAAGGCATTCCTGCACAAACTGTGCAAAATCAAACGTCAACTGCATCAGGTTTCACTAAGTAGGAGGACACATGCCAGTAGTTCAGTTTTCAGCGAAAGACCTGCTACGTGGTAAAGTTATCACGCCAGCATGGTATCGTGTACTAATCGAGAAGGTTGGTGAAACTCCAACTGTTACGGAGAGGGGTCCGTCAACAAATTATCCCATTGAGGGTATTGTGAAATTCAATGGTGATAATGGCTCTACGGAATTCACAAACTGTCCGATTGAATGGAATTTCAATAGTAAAGCAATCGGCTTTGCTGTTGGATTCTTGCAAGCATTCGGCGTGGAAGTAAAAGAAGGTTCGCGCTTTGACCTTGCTGCTGCTGAAGGTAAAGAACTCGATGTTTTTATCGAGAACGATACCTATCAGAATCGTATCGTCAACAAGGTCAATCACAAGTATCGTCCTATCAATCCAGAAGTTAGGGCGGTAGAAGTTCAGAAGATTTAGTGCGTTGTCCGTTCTGTAGACAAGAAATGGATGATGGGCAGCATTTTCGCTGCACACCAATTAAGGAGAAAACAATGTCAGAGAATACTAAGGAAGTTGAAAAGCCTGTTGAAGATGAATCAACAGACATGGATGAACTGACTAGACAGCAACAGGAAGAATCTGAGGATGAAGAATCAGACGATGAACCTGATTCTTCAATTGAGGAAACTAAGGAGTGAAAGATTCACTGTTAATCGGAAAAATATCTATACACACCATCTATTGCTCACGTATATAGATGGGAGTATTCGACGCCCTATGAGGCCATAAGATTAATGGTGAAAGGGGAGGAAACAAACGTAGCTCTTAGCAGCCGTATAAATGTTTCCTCCCCGATTTATTCACAATAGAGGAGAATACAATGTGGCTTAAAGCATTATTCGTAACTGTGAATCTACTAGATACAGGGTCTACTTGTTATAACTTGAATCATGTAGACCCACGCTATGCACATGAATTGAATCCATTAATCAAAAGTTGTGGTCAATACGTAACATTACAAAGCATAACTGTTCCAGCTCAATTGTGGGCAATAAATGAATTAGAGAAACATAAGCATGAGAAACTCGCGCGTAATCTCATGTTAGTTTCTGTAGGTGCTAAGGGCGTAATTGTCACCTACAACATTAAATTCGCCATTAAATACGGAGAATAGCAATGGTAAAAATACTTGAAGATTTACTCAAGAAATACAAGGAGGTCGAAACCGTGTCACCTGATGTTGAAACTACTACAAAAGAAGAACCAAAAGAAGAACGTAGAGTTATCGGTAAGATTACCAAACTTCAAATGGAAGAGGGATGGGGATTTATCTCATCAAAAGAGATTAAATTCACGCGCATCTTTTTCCATTGGTCTTCACTGAAACAAGATACTCTCAAATTCCCACAACTAAAAACTGGCATGAAAGTAGAGTTTACTCCTTCTGAACATGCTGAGAAGGGGACCAGAGCTATTAAAATCAAAGTAATCGAATGACCAGATAAGTGACATTTCGCGAAAGATATACTCACGCCCAAACGTGGCATGATAAGGCTATTGTAATAGAGCTTTATCATTTAGCTATGACTCATAGAAATAAAGGATGGACTATATCTAAGACTGCTGAATATTTTCAATGTAGTATAGGTCTTGTATCTGAGAATTTGAAATTAGCCCACGCGATTCACATCCAACCTAGTATTCTGAATATACCATCGAGACAAGAAGCGTTGAGGAAATTAAATGGGTTCAATGATTCTCAGAAAAGATAATCCTGAAAAAGCAAAGCTAATCGACCATATGTATGAATTACTAGAAAATCCAGATAAAGAATTAACTGAATGGGAACAAGGATTTATAGATTCAACTAAAGAACAATGGTCTAATAGATGGTGGTTATCAGAAAGACAATTCGAAATATTAGATAGAATTTATGCAGAAAAGACCTCATGAAAGGAGATATTTTATGACAATAACACAAAGCGAAATGAAGGAACTAAACAATGAATGTTGTCAGGATAATTGTTCTGACACCGCAACTCATAAAGTATATTGGCCTGGACAAGGTTGCAAAAAGATGTGTGCAATACACGCAGCAAAAGCTAGAAGAATAGCTGAGGCTATGGGCTTTAATGTCCATATAGAATTAAATGAATAGAAGAGATTTTCTCAAGTTTCTACTAGCAACACCAGCGGCAACATTTGTTGACTATGAAAAGTTATTGTGGATTCCGGGGGAAAAAACTATATTTCTTCCGCCCGCAGTAACGCATATGCAATTACTAGAAATGTTTTATGGTAGTTCATTTAGATATATTAATCATCTCTTTAGTGAGAATGATAATATACTTTGGAATGCTCTGAAAGCGGATAAGGAACAAATAGAATTTGTAAATAAAATTAAGCGAAATGTCAGATAAAGTATACGTCCCCGGTCAAGGTCCATTAGGCGCTAAGTTAATGATACTTGGCGAAGCTCCATCTTATCATGAAACTGCTGCTGGTAAACCTTTCGTAGGTTCATCAGGTAAAGAACTAGATAGATTATTATATGATGCAGAAATAAATCGCGCGAATTGTTGGGTAACTAATGTTTGCAAATTTGAGGTTCCTCCAAATGTTGGAAAGAAAAGAATACCATTTCATATCAGAGCTAAAAATTCTGGCATTGATATTGACCAACAGTTGAAAGAGTTACAAGAGGAAATCAATGGAATCAAACCAAACTGTATATTGGCTCTCGGTGGAACTGCCTTATGGGCATTGTCTGGAAAAGATAAAATCGGCAACTACCGTGGTTCTATCATGTATGGCATGGGATGTAAATTCGTCCCGTCTTATCATCCAGCTCACTTGCTCCACCAAGCATCAGGAGGAGAATTTAAAGGATACTGGAATCGGCAAGTAATGATTTTTGATTTCAAGCGTGCATTAAAACAAAGCACTTTTCCTGAAGTATTTTTACCATCGCGAACTATAGAAATTTGTCGTAATTCTGCACAATTAGCCGAATTCAGAACAAGATATAAAGGCAAGATAAGAATGGCGGTTGATATTGAGGCTAATGGAACGTGTGTTCCTGTATGTATGGGCCTCGCTTTCAATCGTCATCATGCAATGGTAGTTCCTCTTTGGAATACTGATGGAATATCTACAATTCCTGATGTTGATTTAATTCAATGTTGGCTTATTCTAGCGGAGATGCTATATGAAAAGGAAATCATCGGACAGAATTTCAATTATGATAGAGATAAAATCAAAAGACTTGGCTTTATTATTAGAAAAATTATTTCCGACACAATGCTCAAAGCTCATGCAATTAATCCAGAATTACCGAAGGCTCTCGCATTTAACACCTCGTTATACACCGAAGAACCATTTTATAAAGACGAAGGGATGTATAAAGGGAGTATTTCTGATTTACTTATCGGATGTGGAAAGGATGCTTGCGTTACATTCGAAGTAGATGAAGAAATGGATAGGGACGTAGATGAAATGAACATGCGTCCTTTCTTCGAGAATTTTCTGATGCAATTACCAGGTCTTTACTATGATATAGAAAGACAGGGTTTTAGAATAGATGCGAAGGAAAGAGATACCTTACTTCGGAAATATATTGAATGGGATGAAAGGTGTAGATATGAACTCTTCCAACTCACCGGAACCGAAATTAATGTCAATTCACCAAAGCAAATCGCTATTTTACTCTGGGATAATCTCAAACTTCCTCGCAAAGATACCACTGGTGAAGAAGATATTACGGCCCTTCTTAATAGTCAAACTGCCATTAAAAAGCCTGAACACCGGAGGATATGTGAGCTTATACTTGAGGATAGAAGAGTTAGAAAAAGTATTTCCACATACCTCATGGCGCTTCCAGATTACGACGGGAGAATGCGAACTACATATTTCCCTTGTCTTGACACCGGGCGTGCTTCAACGGGACAACAAGACCCACCGATTAGACCTTCAATAGAAGTAATAGATGAAAATGGAAAAAAGAAAGAAAAGGTATTAGGAGTCGCATTCCAAACCATGACTAAACATGGTGATATTGGTGCAGATATACGTGGTATGTATGTCCCTGATGAATATCATATTGAAATCAAGGATGGATATACTTTTACTTATCAGGAAGAAGAAGTATTTGTTCAAGCTGATAGTTCACAGGCAGAAGCTAGAGTGGTGTGGAATCTCGCGGAAGATTATGAAGCTTTAAAATTGGTGGATGAAATTGATTACCATGCTTGGACTGCTTCTTGGTTTTTCGGTGGCACTGAATCTGATTATTCTAAAAAAGTATTGGGATATGAGCATCCTATACGGTTCGCGGGAAAGACATTACGTCACGCTGGTCATTTGGGGGCTGGTAAACGACGTGCTTCGATTGAACTCAATACACAGGCTAGAAAGTATAAAATACCGATTGCAATTACTGAGGCAATTGCTGAACGCGCACTTAAAATATTTCATGGGCGTCAACCTAAAATCCAAGGTGTATTTCAGGCGCAAGTAATAGAATGCCTTAAGAAAAATCGACAACTAATTGCACCCTTACCATTTGGAGTAGAATCCAAAACAGGTGGATGTAGGATATTCTATGAAAGATATGGAGATGAATTATTCAGACAAGGATTCTCATATCTTCCTCAGCGCGCGGTGTCTGATAATACTAAGGCAGCCGCATTAAGAATTAAGAACATAATACCTGGAATTAAAATAGTAATGGAATCACACGATGCTCTTTTATTCTCAATTCCTAAAAGCAAAGTCAAGGAATATGCTTTAATTATCAAGGATGAAATGGAGCGTCCAATTGATTTTACTTATTGTTCGTTACCACGTCGCGAATTAGTTATTCCATGTGAAATCGAAATAGGCTTTAATTATAGAGATTTGAAGAAATTCAAGGACTTACCTATTATAAAACCACCAGTAGAACTATTAGATATGCCACCTAAGTCTGTTACAGAGCAATTCCTCGCAGTTCAATTACCACAAGATTCTAAACTAATAGACACAATTTATCACCATACTGTAGAAAGGAAGTTTGAAATATGATTAAGATTACCATTCAATACGAAGAAAAAGGTAAAACTCCAGGTGTATTCATTGTTAATCCAGATTTTTACAGAGAAATCTCAGGTGAAGATTTAGTTGAAGTATTGTCTAAACTTCTAATAGAAGTGACTAAGCTCCAAAGAGATATTTTTGAAGATAAGATGACAGAGATGAGGATGATGAACGATGATATTCCGTTCTAACATTCCAGAATTAGAATACATTACTATTGAAGAATTAAAATCATTGTATAAGGAATTGGAACGTCAATACATTCCTTATGAAAACACGACAGTGCATGAAACACTCAGAAAAATTAAACGACTAGTCGATTATCATGAGCAATTGGCTACAAGAAATAGTAGACCAACACAGTGAACTCGAAAGTCCACAATCATTTTGGTATTGGGCTGGTATATCAGCTATATCGGCTGTGTTGAAGGACAATGTTTGGTTGAATCGTCAGATATACAACTTGTATCCTAATATTTATACTATGTTCCATGCTGAAAGTGGACTTAAGAAAGGTCCACCTGTAAGTATGGCAAGACAACTAGTTAAGGCAGTTAATAATACTAGGATAATAGAAGGTCGGTCTTCCATACAGGGTATTCTTAAGGAGATGGGAACTGCTTATACTAGTCCAGGTGGTAAGATACAATCTAAATCCGTCGCATTCATATGCTCATCCGAATTAACGTCGTCAATCATCGAAGATAAAGTAGCAACTAAGATATTAACTGATTTGTATGATAGACAGTATAGAGTAGGTGAATGGCGTTCATTGTTGAAAATGGAAACCTTTACTCTTAAAGACCCAACTGTAACAATGTTAACTGCGACTAATGAAGCAATGTCTGATGATTTCTTTACTAAATCAGCAATTCAAGGTGGATATTTTGCCCGCACTTTTATTATATATGAGAAGGAATCTCAGAACGTAAATTCATTAATATATAGATTAGAAAATCCACCTAATTACATAAAATCTGCTGAATATTTAAAGCAATTAGGAGCATTACAAGGTGAATTTCATCCAATGGAAGGGGACCAATCAGAAGAATTTAAATTCAAACGAATTAAGAAAACTAAGAAAGGAGAACGTATAGTATATTTCAATGAAGTAGGCGCGTTATACGATGATTGGTATGAAAGTTTCTGCTCAATGATTAAGATGCAAGATGAGAAAGACCAAACTGGAACATTAAATAGGTTTGGTGATTCAGTTCTTAAAGTCGCAATGATACTATCCCTCGCGCGAGAACCACGTCTTTATATATCAATGGATGCAATGCACGAGGCTATACATGAATCGGAGAAATTATTAGGTAATGTTAGGAAGACTACATTAGGTAAGCAAGGAATAAGTCAGGCTTCACTATTAAAAACACTAATCATAATGGAATTATTACAGCGTGATAATCATTCAATTAGCCGAACAATTCTAATGAAGAAAATGTGGCAACATTATGAGAATGCAGAAGAATTCGATGCTATGATGCAGGGATTCGATGCTGCTGGAATGATAGTAACTAGTAGTATAGGTAATCAAATTATCTATACAATGCCACCAAATCAGGTTGAGGAACTAAAAATATTTATGGCTGGAAAAATGAAAAAATGATAGTCAATATTTATTGCCTAGAATGTTCTGAAATAGATGATGATGAATTAAAAATCGAAATGTTGCCTTTGGGAAAATTAGCTTTTAATCCAGAAACTAAAACTCAGGCACAAGATTATAAATGTCCAATTTGTGGGTATAAGATTTCAATTATTATCGATACTACAAAGAATAAAGAAATAAAATGATAGTCAAATCATCAGATAATCCAGAAATAGGAAAAATACACACAGATTGGAGTTTAAATTGGAATGATGGTCGTGAAATAATTGGGCAACCATGCTATGTAGTTCGGGAGGCTACGCTTGAAGAATATTTGGAGGAATGTAAAATTAATAATTGGCCAATTGGCTATATTCTTGCGTCTGATAAATTCTATGAAATCTCGGTCGATTAAAATATGAAACTAGATATACTAGAAAAATTAATTCGACTCGCGAATAATAATCCTAACGAAGCCGAAGCTAATTCAGCCGCGAGGAAGGTATGTAAAAGTTTAGCTGATGATTCTAAACTAAAAGAACAAGCTGCTTCTAAATTTACTATACAGACTAGTCAAGACCCACGAAGTGGAGACATGATTATTAGAGTATCTCAATTGAATCTATGTGATAATCCAAGAGTAATGGAATTATTAAAGGCATTGGAACACGAAATTAATAGACCTCGCACATGGAATGATGTTAGACGTTCTGAGGAACCATTTTGGAGAAGTTCTAGACCTACTTCTGGATTCAATTGGAGAGAAGAATCTTCATACAATCATGAACAGGCAGAAAAAGCAAGAAAAGAACAGGAGAGATATACTAGAAGAGAACAAGAACAAGCAAGAAAAATGTATGAAGAATTTTTCAGACAGGCAGGTGTAGACGCTGAGGAATTCTTCAATGTTCATAGAAAAGAAAGTAAAACTAATTCTAGACCACCAAAACAAAATCTTCGTTGTAAGGATTGTGGTAAGACTATAGAAACAGAATTTGGGGGTCCACCACAAATGTTCCAATGTTATAGTTGTCAATTCGATGAACACAATCGTCAAGGTAAATGGGCTAGATAGGAGGGATAGAATGGAAATAATTGACCCAGGCCATAGATATAAATTAAATGTATTGGATGAAATAGATTACTTTGTTGAATTAGTTTTTGTAAAAAGAGAGGGTAAAAAATATCCTGGTAATATAGGTCATTATCCGGGTACAAATTTACAGGAGGTTATAAGAGCATGTATTGATAGATTAAAGTATTTAGATAATCAAATATATGACCGCAGAAATGAAATGTGTATAACTTTATTAAAAACTTGTTTATTTATGCTCGAACAAAGAGCGTCTGAAAGACATAATAGAATATTAGTAGTTTCTCTAGGAGAAATTGAATCATATCCAACTTGTGATAAATGTGGTCATATTGGATGTAATGGTGAATGTCATGCCTGATAGTATATCAGACAAAGTAAAACACGTATTGAATTCAAGCCAAACACGTCAACACGAATGTCATTGGCCTAATTGTAACAAACAAGTTCCACCTGCATTATGGGGATGCAGAGAACATTGGTATATGCTACCTGAATATCTTAGAGTAAGAATTTGGGCAGCATATCGTATAGGTCAGGAGGAAGACGGTAATCCTTCTGATACTTATATGGAAGTAATGAAAATGACATTCAAATGGATAAAGGAGAACCACGGAGTTTAACAATCGCCGAATATAAGGCGATAATATCATTATTAGATGACTTAACTATCGAGGAGGAATTAAAGCTTATGGACCAAGTAATTGATTTAACTAAAGGTGGAATAGCCGTTGTGTTGCATGGTAACACTGGATTCGTAAAAGAATATGCGAATCATCCTAGTGTTAAATTTCTCAATACACATGAAATAAAAGGAGAACAATTAGAAGAAAATGTCCCCGCGAATACTAGAGTGGTAATCATAACAGATGGACTACCACAATATCATTATACTTGGATTACAGCCTTCGCGCGTAGGAAAAATATTCCATTTCTTGTGCGCAAATCAAATCAGGCTGTATATGAAAGTCTAAAGAAATGTTTTCCAAATAATGAAGAGGATAAGAAGGCAAATCCAGAGGAAGTAAAAGATGCCTTCACAAAAGGTAAACTAAATCCATTAATTCAATTTATTGATTGGGGTAAATCAAATGCTGAGAATGGACGATTACTAGCAAAGAAAGCCTTAGAGATGGATATTGCTAGTACTGTAGGTTCATTAACTCAATTCGTCGCGATTCAACGTAAAAAACAGGGGCGAGGAGATTTACCAAAATCAGTGCGTTCTCAATTGGATATCTCTGTAGAATTCTTAGATAATGCAATTCGTGATTTAGGTTCTATTAGAGATTATTTAATTAATACTACTGAAGAGAATAGAATACTTAAACAGAAATTAGAAAAATTTAAAAAGGCTATGGAGGATTAAATGCAAAGATTAATGCACAAAAATGCTCCTACTAAGGAAGAAGTAGAATCTT
>Ga0081455_10000604_pt1 | contig 46425 bp, 39 predicted proteins | sample TabmetS3T2R1_FD_70207 | JGI IMG/M metagenome (GOLD analysis project Ga0081455, IMG submission 70207) | Tabebuia heterophylla rhizosphere microbial communities from the University of Puerto Rico - S3T2R1 | ecosystem: Host-associated > Plants > Roots > Rhizosphere ...
TTTTATATCAGCACCGAATGGCGTCATCCATCTCGTTATCGGCCCCGAACCTTAGCCGAAAAAGCCAAGACCGTTCCAACGTCACGTTTGGCGTAACGTCTGAACTGCGACAAGCACTTTCACCGTTGAGGCCCATGCCAGCGTCCGACCCATGTGCTCCAGCCGTAAAAGCCTAGTGGCTCCAGCCAACCTGCCGTCGTCAGCGAATCTACGTCAGTCCGGCTTGGAGTGATCTTTGCGTTGGCTTCAGCACCGTAGTAATCGTCAATCACCATCCAGCACCCCTCTGTAAATTTCTCGCGATAGCATTCGATGTCGCGCCGTTTGGCTGCATCAGCGTCAAGAATCAGTAGTCCGACCTTATCTCCACCCAGGATTTCATTGACCGCGGAGACCGCTCTCGGATCAAAGGAACGGCCCTTGATGGTGGTGACCATTTCCGAGACGCCTTGCCTGGCAAGATTCCGTTCCAAGTCGCGGAAAATATTGCGTGTACCGAGACGCTTGTGTTTAACACTGCCGCCTGGTTCGATGGCAATGAGCTTTTTCTGTGTCCCCGAATCGCGAACGCCGAATGCAGCAGCAATCGTGGCTCCGCCAACGAAGGCGCCGATCTCGAGAACATTACCGGAGCAAATTTTCGCAAAGTGGTAAATGAGAATCAGCACATCCAGATGCAACATGGAATATTTGTCGCGGATTTTTAGTAGCTTTGAATGAATCGGTTCCTGCCGGTACTCCATCAGCGTATGCATCAGGTTCAGGCAGTCATTGAGATGATCGGCGTTTTGCGGTGCAACGTGTGATTTCGAAAGCTCAGACGCGCGTGCCGGGCAATGTCGACCCATCACCACGAGGTCGCGCTCGACGCCATCAAGCCGCGCTACCGCCGGTAAAAAGGCCCACTGCTCAAAACTAAAACGTTGAAATAATTTCAAGCTCGCCTCGTTATGCCCGAAAATGAGACCGACCAGCGTTGTGATTCCAAGCGAAGGTGCGCGGGCAATCGCCTGTTCCAACAGTTGCTGTCCCACGCGGCGACGCCGGAATTTTTCATCAACGTAGACGCTGATCTCGGCGGTGCCGCGATATGCCGCCCGCGGTTGGAATTTTTTGAAATCGAGCCAGGCGATGACGCGACCTTCCAACTCGGCGACCCAAAAAGGGAATTGCGCTGATGAATGCTCGTGAAACCACGGCAAACGCGCTTCCACGGTCGTCGGTTCTAGCTCGGCCGTCACCATGCGGGTTGGCACAGTCGCGTTATAAATCTCGACGATAGCCGGCAGATCTGCCTCGACTGCATCACGGATGATCATTCGTAGGATGTAACGGTTTGGACTGGCAGGTTGGATAACGCGGCCGGTGTTCGACGTTCAAGGCTTGCGTTTCTTCTTGATTGGGCTGCGCCTTGCGGTTGGGGAGGCCGTTGGCGAAACCGTTGAATCAGGAGTTGCCGTTGCTACTGGGCTGGAAATGGGAAATGCAAATGCGGGCGATGGAGAACCAGAGGCTTTCCCGGATACACTTGATGAAGGGGACGGCGTTGCAGTCGGCGTCGCTGTGGGACTCGATATCGGACTGGGAGTAGGCGAAGGAGGAATGATATTTTCCCAACGATGCAACGGAACGCTCGCTCCCCCAATCTCTTTAACTAGTGTTTCGCAGCGCGCCTGAAGCTTTTCCAGATCCGGAGGACCAAATGGCTTGTCAGCAGTATCAGGAAAGATCAGATAAGTCACCTTAAGATCACTTACCGGGCGATTGTACGGCGTCGAAAGCGTGTTGATCTCTTTTGCGATACGCAAGGAAGCCTCTCCGGCTTTGTCATTAGGTCCAACATCGCCGACCAGGGCCGGATAAATCGAGTTGCCGAAAATGACCAGCGCGTAGTCACCAAGTTTAACTGGTTCGTTGCCACGCATAAAGGAACCGGGTATCACGATAAAGGGGTCGGTCGCGCCAATCAGAAAACTAAATTTTTTCAAGGTACCGACTTCTGCACGCAACTCAGTGATAATGTTGCGCAAATCGCGTTTACGGGCGGGAGCCGTCGTCGAAAGGGCAAATTCACCTTCCGCGTGCTTCAATTTCTGTTCGGTAGCCGCAAGATACGGATTAGGCTCAGATGCTTTCTTTGGCCATCGATAACTGGTAGACGGCTTAAAATTCGCCGGTGTACCGGTCCCAGTGGGCAGTCGATCGGAATCTGAGCCGTCAGCGTCCACATCCATATCTGCCTGGAGCAAGAGGGCTTTCCGATGTGTCTGGGGATGCTGAAGCTGTAAGACGGTTTGGCAATCGAAAAAATTATGGCGCGAAAGAAGCAAATCTAACCGAGCGAGGTTTTCGCGCAGCATTCTAACCTTTGTATCATAGAGCTGAGCATAGAGAGGCGAAACTGGATCGGGTGCGAGCATCGACGCCAATCCGGGTAAAAGCGTTGGTAATTGCGGATTGACCTTGGCCAGTTCTTCAATGGTCTTGTTTGGTGAGGGGACACGTGTCTGCAATTTAAGATCAAGGACATAGCTGTCAGCCTCGGCGCGCTCGGTCGTTGCGTCGGCACCAGGTATCGTCTCTACCGTTGAATGGAGGGTGATGCCATTGAACAATTTTGCCGTGTCCAGTTTTCCAGTGATGAGAGGCGTGCGCGTCGGGGTTGGAGTCGGTGTTGTAACGACTTCGAGAGGTGCCACGTGCTGCAGGCGTTCGAGTGAGATCCAGCGATAAACAATGGCAACGAAGAGTGCGCCGAAAATTACCAGCACCAGCCGCCGCCACGTCCGCAGACGAATTTTTCCCACGCGATTACTTTTTTACCCAGGCGACAATTGCCGCGATGAGCCCGATCACACTCAGGATCGCCATCATTCCTGCAGGCATGACTCGTCCGGTTCGTATGAATTTGGGAGCAAACTGCGCGGCCAGTAAAAGTGAGATAATGAACGCGGTAGCCAGCCCGATTGCGCGATGTTCAGGAAGCAGGAATGCGGCAACAAGGAGTAGTATCCCGGTGATTGCCCCGGCAATGATCGACGCCATGCTCCCTGCCTTGACGTAACCGACAATGCCGCCCGCGATCGTTAGAACTCCGAAAATAATAAAATAGACTTTGGCCACTTCCATCTAAATACGGTTGGCGCATTGGTAAGCTAACAACTTTTCGCTGTCCAGTGGTCGTTGTAGTTCGCTACTGCGCGTGCCGGCTCGCATCGTTGTAAAATTCGATCTGTCGCCCTCCGAGACGGCGTATCACGCGCCAGCCGTGACTTTTGGCAAATTCGCTGACATCCATCTCCGACATTTCTAGAAGAATTCGCAACTCCGCAGGCTGCGTCACTACATACTCCGACTTGATCGACAGCACCTTTGCGATCTTTACGGCGAGAGCTGGCAGATGCTCGTGCATGTCGGTCACCGTCTAGCGACTTGCCGCACGGATTGTGGTCGTGGCCTGTTTCTTTGAGGGCAGGCGTGGTGGTCGTTTTGGTTTTCGATTCAGGACGTGCCCCAGGGCTCGATGCGCTTTACGATTTGGCGAAGGTCCACGAGCGCTCGGTTTTTCCATAACGGAAAAGAAATTGAACCATCCATCGGAAATTGCGAGCAGGCTTTATTGCACAACTGGCGCGGTCACTCTGATCGGCTAGGTTTCAGAGATGGTTTCGGAAACGATCGAGTTACGCGGGCACATTATCGATTCTCTCATATTGCCTAAGGTTCTGGATCAAATTCTGACCCATGGCGCGAATTTCAAGATTGGCGAAATCAAGATCGGGGAACGGCGAGCGGACCAGAGCTTCGCACGGATTGAAGTGTCGGCTGACACAAGCGAAGCGCTTGACGAATTGATGCTGCGTCTTCGCCAGCACGGTGCCGAAGTGATTGAGCGCGCGAATGTGCAACTTGCCGGCGCCCCTGCAGACGGAGTGTTTCCGAGCGATTTCTATGTGACAACTAATCAGCAGACGTTTGTTCGCTTGGACGGCAAGGAAATCGAGGTGCGACCTGCGATGAGCAACAGTGCGATTGCGCTTGATCGAAAAAAAGAATCGGCCCGGGCGGTCAAATTTTTCGACGTTACGAAGGGAGACGAAATTGTGGTCAGTCATCAAGGGATCCGCGTCGTCCCGGTGCAGCGTTTGACCACGCACACGGATATCTTTCAATTCATTAATACGATTGTTGATGCCGACGAACCTAAATCGGCCATCATTCGCGAACTCGGGGAGGAGTTGCGGCGTGCACACACAGCGAAAGGGAAAATTGCCATTGTTGCAGGCCCTTCAATTGTACGCACCGGCGCCGGTCACCATTTAGCGCGCCTCATCGAGGCAGGTTATGTCAATCGCCTTTTCGCTGGAAATTCGTTTGCGGCGTATGATGTGGAACGCGCTCTTTACGGAACGTCCCTGGGAATGAATCCCGATCGTGCCGTTGCCCGAGGCGGACATGAGAACCATCTGCGCGCCATTAATACCATTCGCGAGGTCGGCGGAATTTCCGCAGCGGTGCGGCAAAAACTCCTCACTCGTGGCGTCATGCATGCCTGTGTCCGTCACGATGTTGATATTGTACTGACCGGCGCAATTCGCGACGAGGGACCGATTCCGGGGGTAACGACGGATGTAATTGAGGCTCAAAAAGTCATGCGCGAAAAGCTCGCTGATGTAACTCATGTAATGCTGCTGGCGACCGTCCAGCATTCACTCGCCGTGGCCAGCATGCTCGCGCCCACTGTAAAAACAGTATGCGTCGATATCGATCCAACGGCTGTGGAGAGAACTGTTGAACATCAGCCCCTGCAGGCGATCGGCCTGGTGACAGACGTGGAACCGTTTCTACAGGAGTTAGCCGATTATCTTACTGAGTCCCGCGTTCGCGAGTAAATTGCTGGTCTTATGCGCGAGCTGCTTCTTTGTCCGCCCGACTACTACGGCATTGAGTACGAGATCAATCCCTGGATGAACCGCGCCCACGGCGCCGACGCAGCCTTGGTGCAAAAGCAGTGGAAACAATTGCATGCGCAACTCTCGAATCTCGATTGCGATGTTCATTTGATTCCGCCTCAGCAGGGACTTCCCGATATGGTTTTCACGGCGAACGCCGGATTGACGGTTGGCCGCGAATTTATTCCCAGTAATTTTCGGCACAAAGAGCGTGCGGGCGAACAGCCGTTCTTCGCGAAGTGGATGGAAGAGCATGATTATGAAGTCAGGTGGCTGCCGAAAAATCTCTATTTTGAGGGGGAAGGCGATGCTCTTTTTGGCGGGGATGCACTTTTTTGCGGTTACAAATTTCGTTCCGACATTCAGTCTCATCGTGCTCTGGCAGATATCCTTGAATGTCTCGTAATCTCAGTGGAATTGGCCGATCCGCGCTTTTACCATCTCGATACCTGCTTTTGTCCGCTGCCAGATGGTTCGGCATTTTGGTTTCCCTCGGCGTTCGATGATTACGGGCAGCGCGCAATTCGTGAACACGTCACCGGTTTGATCGACGTGTTGCCAGAGGAAGCAGTGCACTTTTCGTGCAATGCGGTCGTCATCGGGCGGGACATAGTTCTACCCGAAGGCGCGCCGCGGCTCGTCGCCACACTTGAAGATCGCGGCTATCGCTGCCACCCATTGCCGATGGGCGAATTCATCAAGGCTGGCGGAGCCTGCAAATGCCTCACCATGTTCATGCCGCAAAGAGAAAAGTGTTAGCTGAAGCCTAAACGTTGGACTTTTCTCGCTTGGCTTGAAGGGCTTTCTCAATCTTGCCAAGCGGCAGGCAATTCATCACATCCATTTTGGTGAGCCAGCCCTTGCGCGCGATCCCGATCCCGAACCACAAATCTTGCAATCGCGCGGTGCGATGCGCGTCCGGGTTGATCACACATTTAACACCCTTTTGCTTCGCCAGCGGCCACCATCGCCAGTCGAGATCGAGGCGTTTCGGTGCAGCGTTGAGTTCGATCCACGTCCCGGTGCGCGCAGCTGCATCGAGGATTTTCGGGATATCAATTTGATATGGATCTCGTTTCAAGAGTAGGCGGCCGGTTGGGTGAGCCAGCATCGTAACAAACGGATTTTCCAAGGCCCGGATCACGCGTTGGGTCATGTCCGCTTCACTCAAGTTGAAAACGGAATGAACGGACGCCACGACATAATCGAGTTCTGACAAAATCTCGTTTGGAAAATCAAGCGATCCATCGCGCAGAATGTCGCATTCGACCCCTGCAAAAAGGCGAAAGCCGTGGAACTTCTTATTGAGCGTTCGAATGCTGGCGAGTTGGAAGCGCAACTTCGCTTCGTCGAGTCCATGTGCCTGGGTGGAGCTGCGGCTATGGTCCGCGATCCCCAGGTACTCGAGTCCCAGTTCTTGGGCCGCGTCCGCCATCTCTTCGATGGAGTTGTGTCCGTCGCTGGCAGTGGTGTGACAATGAAATGCGCCGCGGAGGTTTTCTTTTTCGATTAGCTTTGGTAAGGCATGGCTTTCGGCGGCGTCGAATTCGCCCCAATTTTCTCGTAACTCGGGCAGAATGAAATCGAGATCGACTGCCCGATAAACATCCGCTTCATCGTGCACTGCCGGTATTTTTTTAACCGGCCTTTTCTTTTTCGCCTTGGGATCGACCGGAAGTGGAGCGAACCGGTATTCGTTAAGGGTCCAGCCACGCTGAAGCGCTCGGCTGCGTAATTCAATGTTGTGTTCCTTGTTTCCAGTAAAGTAAGCCAGCGCGAAAGGGTATTCCGTCGTGCTCACCACGCGCAGATCGCACTGCACTCCCGATCGTAGTCGCACACTCGATTTGGTCGGCCCCTGGGCAATAATCGATTCCACCAATGGATGGGACACGAAAAACTTTGTGATGTTGTCGGGTTTCTTTGTCGCTACCAAAAGGTCCAGATCGTGTACGATTTCTTTTCGCCGCCGATAGCTTCCAGCCAGATCGACTTGCACCGCGTCGCTGTGTGCCGCGAGGTCAGAACGCAACGCTTCCGCTTCCGCTGCGATCTGCCCAAACTGAAACGAGCCCGCGTGAGCGGCGCGTTTGGCGATCATATCACACAGCTTTTGCTGGGTTACTTCGCCAAACCCGGGCAGTTCAGCAACGCGGCCGGCTTCGCACGCCTTTTGGAGCTGATCGATGGAACTGATTTGAAGTTTGTCGTAAAGGGCTTTGATCTTCCTGGCACCAAGCCCCGAAAGTGAGAACAATTCGAGAATTCCAGGCGGGAATTGCGAGCTCAATTCCTCGAGATATTTCAGCGAACCATTGGTCGTGAGTTCCTTGATCTTAAGAGCGATACTCTTCCCAATTCCAGGAATTTTCGACAGCGCTTCCTCATCTTGAAAATTGCTGACGTTTCCGCCAAACGTTTCAATCGCACGCGCTGCATTTGTGTAAGCGCGAATCTTGAACGGATTTTCGTTTTTTAATTCGAGCAGCGTGGCGATCTGCTCCAGCACGCCAGCGATTTCCTCTTTGGTCATCAAGAACACCGTTAGCTCAGATCGCGGCGGCGTCGACACTTGAATGGCGCCCCGGCACGTTACGCCGACCGTCAGAGAGGACTTAAACCAAGCGAGTGAATCTCAGGGCCTGCTTAAGGTCCACCCCGCCGGGAGAGTCGGCCCGTAAGCCCCGCTCACATACACATTGTTGTTCATGTACCAGATTGCGCTTTGGCGCGTGGTCGCATTGAAAAGCGCATAATCGGGTTTGCTATCGCCATTGAAATCGGCAGAGCCTTTCACTTGATAACCACTGGCAATTGTGGGGCCATATGCTGCGCCGATAAGTGCGCGCCCGGCAAGATACCAAACTGCGCTCTGTCGATTTGTTGAATTGAACAACAAATAATCCGTGTGTCCGTCACGATTGAAATCTTCTAGTCCGGCGACGCTCCATCCGGCTGGTAGTGTTGGGCCGTAACCTCCGCTGACGTAAACGTTGTTGTTCAGGTACCAGATCGCCGTCTGGCGTGTGCTTGGATTGTAAAGCACGTAATCGGGTGTGCCATTGCCATTGAAATCGCCGACTGCCACTAATACCCAACCGCTTGGCAGGTTAGGCCCATATACTCCATTGACATAAACATGGTTGTTCAGATACCAGATCGCCGTTTGGCGCGTAATGGAGTTAAACAGGGCATAATCAGAATGGCCGTCTCCATTAAAGTCCGCTGAATCTACGAACGCCCATGGGACTGACACGGTTGGGCCGAGAGCACCACCCTGATAGACATTGTTGTTTAAATACCAAATCGCTGTTTGGCGGGTGCCCGGATTATACAGCACGTAGTCAGGTTTGCCGTCGCTGTTGAAATCGTATTTGGCACCAAACGCCCTGACTGTGCCGATGTACGGTTGTATTTGGGGATAGAAGTTGGAGAATTTGCTGTACGAATTGGACGGATTGTTACACGTTGGTGGAGCTGGCCCGCAACTTAACACGCCCACCAAGGAGCCATCGGACGCAAAGAGGCCAGACCCGCTAGCTCCGGGCTCCGTTGCTCCGGACGTCCAGCCAGTTCTGTAACCGTTTTGCAAGCCGGTATCCGCGCAACTCTGACTTATGCCGGTGATGGTGCCGCCCGCCCTCCGTAGATATGACTGAATGTCCGGTGGAACGAATCCGCCAGGATGGTGAAGTCCGAAAACGGCGGTACCCGCTGGTTGAGCAGCAGATGTCCATCCAGCAAAGAGTGCACCGCCAGGAGGATTGCTGTGCAGACGCAGCAACGAAAAATCGTTTGAGGTTTGCGTTGCGAGCAGGTTCGCGCCGCTGGCTTGGTGAACGATATCGTTTCGGAGTACATTGCTGTTACAACTGGTCGTTTGATAAAACCAATATACTTCTACCGTCTGAGCGATTGCCTGTGTTTGGACACAATGATTGGCCGTCAAAAAATAGGGAACCCGATCTTGCGCGAGATCGTTTAGAAGAGTGCCCGTGCAGACAAACGCACCGTTATCGTTGTATAGAATCCTAGCAACAGCATTCTTCTCGATGTTGCCGTAACATGACGCGTCAACTTCGCAGCCCAGAATGTCAGGTTCCCCCAATCGGAAGCGCGAATCGAGCTCGGGAAAAATATGCGATATCTCAAAGATCTCGAAACCGTTTCCGCTTTGTCTGCCTCTCGAGTAGAACTCGATGACAGCCGTGTCTGCAATTATTGTGCCAGACCAAAACTCGCCGCTGCCCCATGGTCCCTTGTTCACATACGGACCGAAAACGATGCTCTCAGCTGCGGGGCCGTAAACGTACACCTCGTCACTGTCAGAAAGCGCAAAGTTGCGGAAGTGTACGCTTATGCCAGAAGCTCCGGAGCTCTTGATGGTTAATACGGTGATCTGAGAGCCATCTGGGTTAACGAAGCTTTGCGCTCGTGTATTCGCCGAAACTGCCACACTTCTGTTGACCCCGATTTGGTTCGGCGCCCTCATCGGAACGGAGTGAACATCCAACTTATCCAGACTTACGCTAGTCTGGTTCCAGTCTATCTGTAATCCATACCGGCTAGAGGGTAGAACCATATCGGCGCGCGTACGCATGCCTTCATTGGGGCTTTTCGTCGAGGCGACACTGGGCAGGGTCACTCCGGGTTCAGGCTGAGAGTTCTGCTTAGGTTGTGTGTTCGGAAGCGCAAACACGATCGAGAGCAACGCTCCCGAAAACATAACAAATGCCATCACTCCCTTAGTTTTCGTTCCCATAAACGGCTTGCGCGCTGTTCACTGCCCGATGAGGCTCCAACCGGCTGGAAGAGTTGGGCCATACGCAGCGCTGAGGTAAACGTTGTTGTTCAAATACCAGATCGCGGTCTGACGACTCGCTGCATTGTAAAGCAAGTAATCCGGACGCCCGTCACTGTTAAAGTCCGCCGTTGCCACTAACGCCCAGCCACTGGGAATACTCGGCCCGTAAGCGCCTCCAATGAATGTTCGCCCCGATAGATACCAGATCGCTGTCTGGCGACTATTGGAATTGAACAACAAATAATCTCTATGTCCGTCGCGATTGAAGTCCGCTACTCCCGCCACCCTCCAGTTGACCGGAAGCGTCGGCCCGTAGCCGCCGCCAGCGTAAACATTGTTGCTCAGATACCAGATCGCTGTCTGGCGACTGGTCGCATTGTAAAGCACGTAGTCCGGGTAACCGTTGCCGTTAAAGTCGCCTGTCGCCACCAATTGCCAGCCACCAGGAAGTGTTGGCCCATACGCGCTGGCAATGCGTGTTGGCCCCGACAAATACCAGATGGCTGTTTGATCGGTCGCGGAGTTGAACAGGGCATAGTCTGGATGCACATCGCGATTGAAATCCGCAACCCCATCCAAGGCCCAGCCAGCCGTGATTGTTGGTCCTAATACGCCACTCTGATAAATGTTGTTATTCAGATGCCAGATCGCTGTCTGGCGCGTGCCAGGATTACGCAGCACATAATCCGGATGCCCGTCGTTGTTAAAGTCCGCGATGGTAGCGTTGGCAGCGGCGCTGGCCAAATCGTAACCGACCACGTCAAGGTTAACACCTTCCGGAGACGTTGCTGCGATGTCGGAATACTGTCCCGCGCAACCAAATGCATTCTGGACGTACGGATGCACTTGCGGGCAAGCGGTGCTTAGCCAATCACCGAAATCGCCATCCGGATTCTGGTTGAAACTAACGATATTTGTGGCACCGCCATTGATCGAGAAATAGCGGGCACCGTTAGTGGTAATATTTCTGACGCCAGGCGACGACCAACTGAACAAGTCCTGCGGATGCAGGTCGCTCCCAGTATGGCCAAGGTGCGAACCGAGACCAATAACTTCGTCCACCTCGTGCTCTGTGGAGCGTTGAGCGTCCAAGTTACCGGCGCCAGGGGGCCTGGTGAATTGATAAGGCACTGAGGACTTTAGTGTGACAATGCCATCGTATAATCCGTCCGGGCCGATAGTGCCGTCAGCACGCATTGCCGGTGGCGTGTCTAATCCAACTGCCCGTCCTCCCGCACTTCGCGGTTTGATGTTCGGCGATAACGCTGTCGCCGGCAGACTTGCGTTTGCAACGCTGTCGTTACTCGTTTTTGCATCCGCCCTCAACGCGTCGATGTAAGCGTTCCAGGGAACCTGATAAATAACATAAAAACTTTGAGCAACCGCGCCGGGATCCAAAGGAGTACCGTCTGGACCGGTGGTGGAGTAGCGGAAACGAATCTGGATCGCGATCGGATCGCTAAACAGCGATTCGTGAAATGAGATGGAGCGATTAATCATCGCTTCGATTGCTGCCGCGTTTGGATTGCCGGTGATGGAGCCATCGAACGTTGGATTAATGATCAGCCCAACAGTAGGTTCCGTAGTATTTCTCATCACCTGAGAGTAACTAGTGGGACCTGTTCCACCATAAGCGCGCACCCGATAGTAGTAAGTCGTTCCCCGGCTCAACCCCGTCACGAGTCGCACGGTCACATTTCCGACATCCAAATTGTGGTAACCATCGACGTAACTACTGAACGAGTCGTTCGTGGAAACATCCAACAGGTAACCGACTGCATTCTTCACACCGGTCCAGCTTGCCATAAAGGTGCTGCGCGTCGGGGCCGGTATTTCAATTTCACCTTGCGCCGCCATTTCAGTAGAGCTTGGAAACCCGGCGGCTGTTTGCAACTCCACCCGTGTTTGGTGCGTCGCAACGCCTGCCTCGAACGTAGGCCGCGCCTCGGAGGGACTGCTTTGCCCCAATACGTTTGGGTTGGACGCGCCGAATGCAAACGCAACGCCGCCAGCAAGAATAATCGCACTCCGCGTGAAAAAACCCGTGTACTGCATTGTGTCCCTATGAAAGGCGCGAGTTTAGGTCACAATTCTTACCGCACAAGCTGAAAAAGGGTGTTGCTACAGGTTTTCAGGATTTCGGCGCTTTGCGGCTGGATTGGTCACATTTGTCCTCGCCGTTGGTAAAATTGGTAGCGGTCGATAATAGAGTCGACATACTTCCGTGTCGCTGGAAAATCGATGTTCTGCAGAAATTGCTTCACCGAGATGTCAGAGGCGCTTCCGCCACTCCACCGTTCCACACGACTGGCGCCCGCGTTGTATTCGGCCAGCGCAAAAGCCGTGGGGTCCGCCTGCGCTGCCCACCGTTCAAAGGCACGACGCAAATACCATGTTCCAGCCTCTAGATTGGTTTTGGGATCAAAAAGTTGGTCCGCTTGGAAAGTAGTAATTTTGTTTTCGCGTGCCCATTCGCTGGCTGCTTTTTCAGTCACTTGCATGAGTCCCCGCTCTCCATGGGTCCCCCGTTTTCGCGGGTCGAAGCGGCTTTCACGCCAAACGACTGCTTTCACAAGCATTGGATCAAGATGATGTTCGGCTGCAACAAGGCGAATCAGCCGATCGTACTGATGAAACCGAGCCGGGCTCATCCATTCGTAGAACGTGTAGACCGGATCGCCTGATCGCACGGCGAGGTAAACGAAACCTGCGGCCAGCGCCAGCATTACGCATAGGAGTAGTTTGAACAGGAATCGTATCACTTTAGTTCGTGCTCGTGCTCCTAATCGTCATCGTGCTCGGCGAAAGAACCATATGTTGCTTCGCCGTCCCGCAGAACGTCGCCATGAGGTGAGAACTTGCGGAGTAGTCCAACCAACATCTCCACAATCCGAACGGGACTTTCCTTGGCAGCTGTAATCTGTTCCGGCTTTGCCAATTCGCGCGCCACCAATACATCGAGCGCCGCAGCGCATTCCAAAGCTGATCCGCGGCCAATTTCAAAAAAACGCGCCCGGTCCTTCGCCGAAAATTTGCCGTTTCCTTCGGCGATGTTGAGCGGGACGCTTGTTGATGCGCGATCAAGCTGATCCTTGGCGGCGGCTTTCGCTGGAATCGCAGTGAGAAACTTGCCAACCCAGCCGCAGAAATTGATGGCTTCGCCATAGACATCGAGTTTTTCGTGGTCGAAGTAAATTTTTCATAAAGATCACAATAAACAATTACGAGCACGAGCACGAGCACGAGCACGAATTGCGAGCAGGTTATGACTAAACCCAGTTACGTTCGCGTCATTATTGATCGGGCCATTCACCGCGAGCTCGACTACGCGGTGCCGGAAAGTTTGCGGAGCCGTATCGGAGTCGGCTCCCGCGTGCGGGTTCCGTTTCGAGAGAAATCGGCTCTTGCGACCGTGGTCGGTGTGATGGAACAGAGCGAAGCGAAAGGCATTCGGCCGATCGATGCAGTCGTGGGCGAAGCGCCGATTTTAAGTGAACAATTGCTAGAGCTGGGCAGATGGATCAGCACCTATTATTGCTGTCCGATCGAAACAGTGATGCGCAGCGTGTTGCCGCAAGTCATTCGGCGGGCGGAAGTCGGATGGAAAAAACAATTATTCGTTCAGCCCGGACGCCAGCCCGACAATGAAGAACTTGAGAAGTTGCGAAAACGCGCGCCCAGACAGGCAGAACTTTTAGAGGCCATTCTGCGACTGGAAGCGCCGGTCCGCGCATCGCAACTCCTCCGGCAAGTTTCCCTCGACAATCAGACGCTTCGCGCACTGGTGAAACGCGGTTTGGTGGAGATGCGCGAGGAAGCGGTCGTCAGGGATCCGCATGCTGATGAACAATTCGTCGCAACGTCGAACCTGATTCTCAACCAGGAACAAACGCGTGCCCTCGAAGAAATCACGCAGGCGCTCGATTCACCTGAAAAGTCGCGCCCGATCTTACTGCACGGCGTGACCGGTTCCGGCAAAACCGAGATTTATCTGCAGGCAATTCGTGCCGCACTGAATCGCGGATGCACGGCAATTGTTCTCGTTCCTGAGATTTCGCTAACGCCGCAAACGGTGGAGCGTTTCAAGGGGAGGTTCGCCGATGTGCAGGATGCTGTCGCGGTGCTGCACAGCCACTTATCCGAGGGCGAGCGTCACGATGAATGGCACAAGATCCATTCCGGGCGCGCGCGCATTGTGATCGGTGCGCGCAGTGCGGTCTTCGCGCCGCTGAAAAATCTCGGACTCATTGTCGTGGATGAAGAACACGAGACCACATATAAACAGGAAGAAGCCCCTCGATACCACGCGCGTGACATCGCGATCGTCCGCGCAAAAATCGAGAAGTGCGTCGCGGTTTTGGGAAGCGCGACGCCGTCACTGGAGAGCTACCACAATGCGGCGATTGGAAAATATCGTCTGGTTACACTGACTCAGCGGATAGACGAAAAGCAGATGCCGCTTATGCGCGTTGTCGATCTTCGGCAGGAACGGCGGAAACAGAAATCGGCAACCATCTTGTCTGAAAAATTGCGTATCGCGATTGCCGATCGGCTCGAAAAACGAGAACAAACCATTCTCTTCCTGAACCGGCGCGGGTTCTCGACTTCGCTTTTGTGCAGCAGCTGTGGTGAAGCGCGCAATTGTCCCAATTGCAGTGTGGCGCTCACTTTTCATCGGTATCCCGCGGTCGCAGGGCGATTGAGCTGCCATTTGTGTGGACACACCGCCGCGGTGCCAAAGAAATGTCCCGCTTGCGGACAAGATGCGCTGATTTACGCGGGCTTTGGGACGGAGCGCGTCGAATCAACCGTGTCTCAAATTTTCCCCAAAGCGGTTGTGCGCCGCATGGATGCCGACTCGATGACGCGCAAGGAAGCGTATCGCGAAACGCTGCGGAATTTCCGCACGGGCAAGATCGACATCCTCGTTGGCACACAGATGATTGCGAAGGGTCTGCATTTTCCAAACGTGACGCTGGTCGGAATCATCAACGCGGATCTCGCGCTGCATCTGCCCGATTTTCGCGCCGGCGAACGCACGTTTCAGCTTCTCACACAGGTTGCCGGTCGCGCAGGGCGCGGCGAAACATCGGGTGAAGTGTTTGTGCAAACTTACACGCCTTTCAGCCCGTCGATTCAGTTTGCAAGGCACCACGATTTTGCCGGGTACTTTCAACAGGAACTTGAATTTCGCGAGCGCTGCGGTTTTCCACCGTTCAAGCATGCGGTTCTGATCACTGTGCGCTCGCCGCACGAAGGACGCGCAAAATTGTCGGCGCAGACATTACAGCGCCGCTTGAAAGAAGCGCTGGCCTACTCCGCCGAAGCAGCTCCCGAGCCTGAAGCCCCCTCCGGCGCTCCTACTTCCCGAAAACCCTTGGGCTTGCCAAGCTTGAAAGCGGCTGCGAAGGCTGGACCGCCGGAATTCATTTTGGGCGACGCAACCCCCGCGCCGCTCGAAAAATTGCAAAGCCAATTTCGCTTCCACATTCTGCTTCGCGGCGAAGCCATCATGCATCTGAGCCGCCTCGTGCGCGAAACCGTCGATAAGTTGCCCGTCCCCGAAGACGTCATAGTTACGGTCGACGTCGATCCCTATCAGTTACTGTAATGCGCAAAACGGCAATGCTTCTTGAGGCATACGAAACGTTGTTTTGAAAGTCCGAGCCCGCCTGGAATTGCGCTCAGGTCGCCTTTCCGACCCGGAACGATAGCCGAAGTTGGTCGAATTTTACACGAGCTCCTCTAAAGGGCGTTTCATTACCGCCCCTTGCAGGAACTTGCCCCAGCTCAGATTGTCGCGGCCGGAAACGTGTTCGCCTGCTTTCCGAATCGCCATTTCCGAAACGGCGTCGACGACCCATTCAAAATTCGCCTGGCCCACCGAAGCTGCTTCTGCATCTGGAGCAGGATTACAAAAATCGATTGCGAGCGGCACACCGTCGCGCACGGCGAACTCCACCGTATTCAAATCGTAGCCGAGAAATTGATTCAATCGCAGAACACCCTCTTCAACGCTCTGCAAAATTTCCTTTGGAGTCTGCCATTCGGTTTGATATCGCAGGTGATAGGGATGGCGTGGCTCATATGGCATGATCCGCACGTGGCGTTGATCGATGGAGTAACAACGGAAATACATTTCGAACTTCACTTCTTCCTGCAGCATCATCACTAACTGGCCGGTGTCGTTGTAAGCGCGGAAAAATTCGTCCGGATTGTGCAAACGATAAACGTTCTTCCAGCCGCCGCCTGCGAAAGGCTTAAAGAAGGCGGGCCAACCGACATAATTGAAAATGGCTTCCCAGTTCATCGGATAGCCAAGATTGCGAAATGACTTGTCGTTCGTGTCCGTTGGCGGCTGGTTCGACGGGAGCAAAACCGTTCGCGGAACGGCGACACCGATCTTGGTTGCCAGCGCGTTGTTGAAGAACTTTTCATCGGCGCTCCACCAGAACGGATTATTAACGACTGCGGTGCCGGTGAGCGCCGCGTTCTTGAGCCATGCGCGATAAAAGGGTACGTCCTGTGAGATACGATCGATCACCACATCATAACCGCACGGCTCTCCCTGAATCACCTTGTCGATTCTGACAAATTCCGCGACGATGTCTTTGCCCCCGGTTTTCTGATTTACCCGCTCCACGAACGCCGGTGGGAAACTGTGTTCCTGGCCAAAAAGAACTCCGATTTTTTTCATAGTTATATTGTTGTCATTTCGAGCGAAGCCGAAGGCGAAGTCGAGAAATCACTGGAAATTTTAGAGATCAGCAAGAGATGTCTCGACTCCGCTCGACATGACAAAGCAAACGAGTCGATGGTCTCAACGTCCGGCTTTAGCCCGGTGCGCACCGCGGAAGGCCCAATCAAGCAGCTTTGGCAGCTTTGTCCAGAGCGTGAATTTGAATCCGCGTCGCCCGGGAATAAGGTAAGGCATGGTCAAAAAATTACTGCACACTCGATATCGCGTGCAGGACCTGGAGAAAACAGTTTCTTTCTACAAGGATGTTCTGGGACTCCAGGAGCTTCGCCGTCATACCTCTGGTCGCGGATCACAGCTGGTATTTTTAAAAGCGCCGGACAGCGACGGGGAGATTGAGATTTGTAAATTTGATGAGAGCGGGCCCATCATGGTGGGTCCAGACCTTACACATCTCGCATTTGAAGTGGAGGACCTGGATCAATTCGCCAAGCATGCGGAGGCAAAAGGTTATCCGCTGTCGGATGGGCCGCATTCAACCGGTACCGGTAAAATCGCCTTCATCGATGCGCCCGAAGGCTACGAAATTGAATTGATCGAGCACGGGCGCAAATCTTAGGCGTCAACTCGTATTTGCGCCCGATACTTGCGCGATTAAAAGTTTTGTCGCTAATTTCCGACCCATGAAATTGTCGCGCAGCTGGCTCTGGTTCCTTTGCGTTCTCCTCCTGGCGTCAGTTCCAAGCGTGCGGAGCCAGGACGCCGCTGACTCCGCGGCCGTACGGCCGGGTGGAGTTTCCGGTCCTGTCCGCAAAGCGAAGGCGGTTAGTGCGAAGGAGAAGCATGCCAAGGCGACGTCGTCCGACGATCAACAGGACGCTGATGATGCTGAACCCACCCCGACTCGCAAATCAAAGACATCGAAATCGAGTCATACTCGCTCACATCGGGCCCGCGCCAAGTCGAAGGAAACCCCGGACACGATCCCGGCGCCAACAGAGTTCACTCCAGAGGGAATACCAAAGACCAGCGCCGCTTCAGTGATTGTCGTGGACGCGAATAGCGGCAAAACGTTGTACGAAAAAAATCCGGATCAGTTCAGGGCTCCGGCAAGTACACAAAAACTGCTCACGGCGCTGATTGTGGCGGAGAGCGGTTTTCTTGATCATCAGGTAACCGTGCAACCCTCCGATACATTTGCGGAGCCGGTGAAGTTGAACATCAAAGCGGGCGATACTTACCAGCGGATCGACCTTCTGCGCGCATTACTGGTGAAGAGTCCCAATGACGTGGCAAAATGTCTTGCCCGGGATAACGCTGGCAGCATCGAAGCGTTTGCAGACCTGATGAACAGACGCGCCCAGCAGCTTGGAGCTGTGCATTCGCACTTTGTGAATCCAAATGGTTTGCCAGTGCCTGGCCAATATTCCACCGCGCGGGATCTTTCGCTTATCGCGCGCGCTGCTTATTCGAATCCGACGATCCGTTCGATCGTTTGCCTTCCGCAGCTTGTTTTTCGCTTTGCCAACGGTCGCACACGCGAGCTTGAAAACACCAATAAGCTGCTCAGGCGGCTCCCTTATTGCAACGGGATGAAGACCGGTTACACCGATGCCGCAGGCAAATGTCTGATTGCAAGCGGTACGCGTCCCGGCAGGGACGTGATTGTGGTGGTCCTTGGCGACACTTCAAGTCGCGTCTGGCGCGATGCATCCGCGCTGCTTTCCTGGAGCCTCTGGATGTAGCGCCTCCGGTGCCCTGGCCCGATTTGGGTTTTCTCCACGCCCAGACGCCGCAAGATGCTCGAACATCGCGTGGAGCCAGCGAAGAAAAAATCGAAGGGCAACGCCGAACGACATCTTCGATTTCCCGTGCGCGCGTTCACGAAAGACGATCGGAACTTCACGTACGCGCAGCGTTCCGCGGGCGCGCAGCAATGTCTCGAAAACAATTTTGAAACCGCTGGTTTGTGGCGCGAGTTCCAGTAACTTGGAACGACCGATCGCAAAGAAACCGCACATGGAATCATGAAGGCCAGTCAGCGGATGTGCGAGCGCTGCCCCTGTTCGTGAGACGGCCCGGCGCCATGCTGGCCAACCCGCCGTCGACCCGCCGTTCACATAGCGGCTGCCGACCACAAAGTCCGCGGTGCCGGCAAACAACGGCGCCACCAAATCTTTGATTCGCTCGGGCGGATGACTCAGGTCTGCGTCCATCACCAGCAGAATCTCTCCGCGCGCCGCTCGTGCACCCAACATGATGGCTGTCGCTAATCCAGGACCTGCACCGTCCTGCTCGATCAAGCGGATCGGATGGGTAACCGCGAGGGCGCGAACTTTGTCACACGTTGCATCAGTAGAATGATCATCAACGAACAAAATTTCCCGGAAAGGAACGGCGCACGCGGCGATTTCTGAAACCAACGGCACGATATTCTCCTCCTCGTTCAAGGTGGGAATAATGATCGAGATGGAATTAGAAAACGCGGACAAGTCTGTCATTCTAAAGTGCTCAACGTTTAACGCTCAACGCGCCGTCGGCAACCTAACGGCCGCGGGCGCCAACGTGCAATCATTGGACTCCAACAATTCGCAATCGAGTGCGCAACAAGCTGTAAGTGACGACGAGAAAATTCTGAGGATCAAACAATTCGCCTCCGTCCAGGCGAAAGCGTGACTTTCCTCTCAGCGGTTCCGAGTGAAGGCTGGAGCCGACGACGGGATTTGAACCCGTGACCTGCGGTTTACGAAACCGCTGCTCTACCAGCTGAGCTACGTCGGCAAACGCGGCCAAACATTACATCGAGGCAATAGCGTGGCAATAGCACGTCACGGGTTGCCCGTTCTATTATTCATTCGCGAGCTCTTGCTCATGATCATAATGGCAAAAAGCTCACGGCAAGACGAAGGTTTCACCAATTTCGCGCAGGGCGACGCGTTCAGGCGTCTCGCTGAGCGCGGCTTCAAAGCGTTCGATAGGTTCCCGCAACGGCTCAAAACTGAGCCGGAACGTTTGATGGTGCACCGGCATGATGAATTGTGCGTCAGCGGCGTTTGCCATCTCCACTGCCTGTTCAGGTGTGCAATGCGACTGAATCCAGGGGTTGTATGCGCCGATTCCCATGATGGCGAGATCGATTGGTCGTCGTTGAATTTTTGCAAAGCGGTCCGTCATGGCAGTGTCGCCAGCGAAAAGAATGCGCCGATTGTTTCGCTCGAGTAAATATCCGTTGTAACCGCGATAAGTGTCGCGCTGTTTTCGCGCGCCCCAGTGTTTTACTGGGAATGCGCTGATGGCCACATCTCCAGCAGAAGCGTTCAGAAATTTCTGTTCGCTCCAACGAAGTTCCGTGACTTCCCGAAGACGGGTCCATTTTAGCAGGTCTGCGGTGTTTGGAGCGGTAATTACGCTGGTGGTTTCATCAAAGCAGTGGAGCGTGCGCAAATCGAAATGGTCGAAGTGCGCATGCGATAGAAGTACGACATCGATTTTGGGCAGCTCGTGGACTTCGAGAGCTGGCGCCGTCAGCCGCTTCGGGCCGATGGTAAATCCTGGTAATCGAATCCCGACGCGATCGAAAAGTGCCGGGTCGGTCAGAATCTTTATACCGAAGAAATTAATGAGGACCGTCGCGTGGCCGATCCAGGCTGCTGTTACCTGGGCATCATTCCATTTGAAAGGCTGTGGTTTGGCGAATACCGGAGAAATTGGGCGCCAGCTTTCAATTGTCCACTCCCGCCAAAGGTGGCCAATCCAGCGTCGCACCCGCGCCTTGCGCAAAGTCGGTTGTTCGGGTGTGTTCATGCTCTCGCTCATGCTCTTACTCCTTCTTTTCGGCGGAGAATCTCGAGCATGAGGACGATAAAAATAAGAGGAGCCAGCGAACGCAGGCGACGTTTGGCCGTCCTCAGTGCGCGCTAAATAGTCCTTTGATGGCGTTCCAGAGAGTTCTGGTTGCCTTTGGTTTGCCGGCGCGCGCCACAAGTACGGGACAATTGGCGCGGTTCAAAATACTGCGGGTCAGATCGCCCATTATGTAGTGACCAAGCAGGCCGCGCGCCTGCGAGGTACCCGTCACAATCAAATCGTAATCTCCTGCCGATACTTCTTCGAAAACTTGATCGATTACAATGCCGTGCCGAAGGCGCACCTCGGCCGGGACAGCAAGACGTTCGAGCTCTCTTTTTTGCCGGAGCAAATTTGTCCCAAGCTCCGATTTGGATTCTAGCAGCTGATCGACGTTCTCTTCTAACCGCACGAGATTGACGTAAATAGCAGGTGGCTCGGCCATTACATGCAGAAGTGTGACCGAAGCACCCAAAGCGGACGCAATCTTGCCTGTAAATTCCACCGCTTGCTCGATAAATTCCTTTCCGCCTGTGCAAACAAGAAAGCGTTTCAACTGTTTGCGTTCACCGATTGCCACCAGCACTGGCGGCTGAATCGTTTTGATCACTTCGTACATTCTTTCCGAGCGCCAGTAATGCCCACTGGCTCCGGTCCATCGCGCGCCGACAAGAACGAGGTCATAGCTGATGCTTGATGTTTGATCGAAAATCTGGCTTACCGGTTCACCGGCGCGCACGACAAGTTCGGGGCGGGCATTTTGCGCCCGCAGAGATTGCGCTTGTTTTTCAAGCGCTTCACGCAATGGACGCTCATCGCTCGACTTTTCAGCGATGCCGAGGAGAGTGATTTCAGCTTTTAACGGAGCGGCTAATAACGCCGCCAGTTCAATTGTATTTTCGGACGCCGGCATTCCATCGCTGCAAATCAAGATCTTCATTGCAGTTACATTTTGTGACCGCTGATCATTGTGTAGATGACAATGGCTGCGCCAATCAGTGGCAACGGAACGAAGGCGAGCCGAATTTTCGGGCCGGCAAAATATTGTGTAGAGATAGCGCCGATCTGCGCACCGACGGCCGCGCCAGTGTTCATGACCAGCGCGATCAAAATATCCACGTTGCCTTTAACTGCGTGGCTGAATGTGCCGTAGCTTGCGGAAATGATGATTTCGAAAAGATCGGTGCCTACTGCAAGATGAGTGGGAACCCCAAGCACGTAAACCATCGATGGCATGCGGATGTAACCTGCGCCGCCGCCGAGAAAGCCGCTGAATAATCCGCCAACGAAAGCCACGAATAATATCAGCCACAGCGAAATGCGTATTCCCGATACCGGCAGTGAAACCATCGGCCAGATTTTCAGACGCTGAATCGCCCGCGTGACAGGAGTGAATGCGGAATGGTCTTTTTTTGATTTGGCTCCTTTGAGAGAGCCGCGCTGCGATTGGCCTTTTGACGATAACAATGTCTTTCGGCTTTCCCAGAGCATGAACGTCGAAATGCTCAAATAGACAACGATGGAGACGATGCTTACGACAAAGTTGACATTACCAGCGCGCTTCAATATTTGGATTGCCTGTGCGCCGACTTCCGCGCCGGAAATCGTTCCAATCGCCATAATCAAGCCCAGACGAAGATCGACGTTTCCCAGCGCGCGGTGTCGTTTCGCGGCCACCACCGATTTTCCAACGATGTGCGCCAAGTCGGTGCCGACTGCAAAATTCCACTCTAAACCGGCGAGGCGAAGGGCGGGGCCCGCGATGAAGCTCCCGCCTACTCCGAAAAATCCGCCAAGAATGCCGATAAGAAATCCGACTATCGCCAGATAGATGGGATTGATATGCGCGCCTGAGATTGGAAAAAACATGGCGCTACTCGGAGCGGCCTCGAATGAGGCGAATTAAAAAAGTGGTGAGACTTTCAAGGAGAACGGCCTGCCCGATGATCAGTAAAATTGCGAGCATGGCATAGAGATACCGATGCTGAGTTTCGAGTTGGAAGAGCCATTGTCCCAGCAAATGCAGAACCAGAAAAAAGTAGGCGACAACAAGAACCGCATAGATCACGAGCTCAATCGCAAAAGCTCGGACTGTTTTGGCTGTTTCCTTTTTCATTAGCAAGGGAAGGCTGCCCCGTTATCTGTTAACGTGCCAGCGGCTTCTATCGGTTTGCGTCTAATCGCGGTAAGACGCAAATTACTTTGCAGACAGGACCTTTCTTTCTAACGTTCCACTTCATTTTTAAGGAAAAGCCATGGCCGACGCCGCGAACAAATACGACGAAAATGTGCCCGGCAAGTTCTATGTCGATGATCAATGCATCGATTGCGATTTGTGCCGCGAAACCGCGCCTGCCAATTTCAAGCGGAACGACGACGGCGGCCATTCCTACGTCTATAAACAGCCGGAGACACCGGAAGAAGAAGGCCTTTGCAAAGAGGCGATGGAAGGTTGCCCGGTCGAAGCGATCGGTAACGACGGTACGTAAATGTTAGGGCGCGACCGCCGGGCGCGCCTTACGCGCGCCACTTCCAAGAGAGAGATCCAACACCGGATTCAAACAGTTCCCGTCGCCCTAAGCATCGCGGGTTCCGATAGCAGCGCCGGCGCTGGCATTCAGGCGGATCTGAAAACGTTTTCCGCTCTGGGCGTCTATGGATTGACCGCCATCACTTGCATCGTCGCGGAGATTCCTGGAAAAGTTTCACGGATCGAGCCGGTCCGTGCAGAAATTGTTAATGAGCAAATCAAAGTGCTCGCAAAAAGTTTCCCGATCGCTGCGATCAAGACCGGTATGCTTTACTCAACGGAAATCATTTCCGCTGCAGCGAAGACGATACGAGACATAGGCCAGCTGTTCGTCCCACAGATCCCGCTGGTGGTCGATCCGGTTTTTGTTGCAACCAGTGGCGACTCCCTTCTCGAACCGGAAGCTATCGAAACTTACGAAAGAGAATTGTTCCCGCTCGCCAGTTTGATTACGCCAAATCTCGATGAAGCCGAGCGGCTGGTTGGGACGAAGATTAAGAATCGAAAATCGATGCAAGATGCCGGGAAAGAATTGGAGGAGAAGTTTGGAACGCGAATTCTTCTGAAAGGCGGTCATCTGGCGGGTGAACGCGCTGTCGACCTCCTATTTGCCGATGGAAAAGTTATCGAATTTTCAGAGCCGTTCATTCGCGGCGTTGCCACTCATGGGACCGGTTGCACCTTTTCGGCGGCGATCACAGCCGGCCTTGCGTCGGGCTTGACGCTGGAAAAGGCGATCACTCAGGGAAAGAAGTTTGTAACTGAATCGATCCGGAATCATTTCGAATGGGCCAATCTTCATGCGCTGAATCAATCGATGTGAGGTGGTAGGGCGCGGCCGAAGCACGGAGCGGACGGCTCGGCGATCCGTTCCTACCTTCACGTGCGGACTTCAAGCGTTATTGGGATATTCCTTTTCCCAGCGCTTCAATTGCATTGCCTCGAGTGCAGCCACCGTTTCCGCCTGTTTCTTGCTGCGGCCGCTACCCTGGCCGAGGACGATTCCTTCCCAAACCACCTGTGAGACAAACGTCTTTTCATGTTCAGGCCCGCTTTGCGAAACTAATTCATAGACCGGACTGTGCGGCGAAATGCTTTGCAGTAATTCCTGAAGTTGGCCCTTGGGATTGATGTCCACCGGCGTTTCCGCCAGCTGTTCGAGATCACCGCGAGTCTGTGTCAAGATGAACTGCTTCGCTGCTTCGAGACCGCCATCGAGGTAAATGGCACCGATGAGTGCTTCAAAGGCGTCCGCCAGGGTGGACGTGCGGCCCCGGCCGCCACTGCTTTCTTCGCCGCGCCCCATCAAAATGTAACGCCCTAAATCCAGCGTGGCGGCATGCCCTCGCAAGGCTTCGCGAGAAACCAGCCGTGAACGCAGTTTCGTTAGTTGTCCTTCAGCTTCGGAACCAAAATTTCGGAACAGATATTCGGTAATAACAAGCTGAAGGACAGCGTCGCCCAAAAATTCCAGACGCTGATAATCAAAGTGATAACGTTGTGCCTCATGACTCAGGCTGGGGTGCGTGAGCGCCTCCGCCAGCAAAAGTGAGTTCCGGAATTTGTAGCCGATTCGTTCTTCGAGTGGTGTCACTGCTTTGTCATTCTGAGCGAAACCGAAAAATCTCTCAACTCAGTATAATGGCTGCGAATTACCTAGCGAGAATAAGGCTCTGGAGTAATTCCGAGATAACGCACGACCGCACGGAGGTACGGCGCTATCGCTTTTGATAAACCTCGAGCGAGGTGACCACGTCTAGCGCGCGCTGCAATACAGGATCGTGAGCCGTCGGTTTTTCCGGCGCGCGACCGCGGCGTTGCTGGGCCGCCTCAGCTGCTTCAACTTCGGGATTGGTCCCGGCCAGCAGCGCTGCCTCGTTCATGTGTGGGCGGGCGCCTTCGTAAACGAACGGCCCCATCCCTTTTTCGCCGCTCAGTTGGAAAATTTGCCGCTTATCTGCAACGGACATCTCGACAGGCAAATCGGGCTTTACTCCCTCCGGAAACAATGGACGACCATCGGGGGAAATCATTTCCGCAACCGCAACGCGCAGAACCTTGCCGCTTGGCAGCAACAAATCGGAGTATTCAGCTGCGCGACCAGCGGTCACCTGTCCGATGAGCAGGGCCTTATTGTAGAATCGCAGTGCCGAAGCAATTGCTTCAGGCGCACCAGTCGTATCGCCATCGGTAAGGACCATGATCAAACCGTGAAATGCCGGATCACGATCAGAACTGAACACGCGGTCCTGATGTCCCGCCGGTTTGCGCAACGTAAAAAGCGTTTTGCCCTTGGGACAAAACCGCTTTGCGAATTCTGCAGCGAGCGGCAGATCATTTGTTGCCCCACTGGAACGAAAGTCCACAATAAGCGCGTTAAGGTTTTTCGAGGCGAAATTGGCGACGCTCTTGTCCAACGCCTGAAGGTTCGCTGCGTTTAATGAACCGACGCGCACGTATCCGACGTGTCCCCCGATAATCTCACTGTAAAGAGCGGTGGGCGTTTCCGCCGACGCGTTCTCCTTGGCGGGCAATAGCGTCACGCCCCGCGGCAGCCTTTTCATGAGGCCTTCCACAGTCGCCCGATTCAACTCGGTGTCTGTGATTTCATCCGGATTCGTAAAATTGCTTTTCAATAACGTGATGACTGCCTGTAAATCCGATGGGTTTAACGAATTGACCAGGGCTTCGGTGGTCGGGCTTGCCGAGGGGGAAGGCGATGCTGCCGCGGATGGTCTTGCCGAAGCGGCAGGTTTGCCCGGGGCAACCCCGGTCGGCGGTGGAGTTTGTGCCACCGCGCTTAGAGCGATGCAGAAGCTAATGAAGGACAATGACGTGAATTGAGACATTGGAAACAGATGCCGACCTATAGCGCATTTTCTAATTGCACGAAAATTCGAATTCCCGAATATCGATTTGGATTTTCTCAGTTGGTTACACCCAGGGCAATATCGCGCCGATAGTGGCAGTTTTCGAAATGAATATGGGAGGCAGCTTCATACGCGCGTGCACGCGCGATTTCGAGCGTTGCACCAAGCGCGGTCACTGCGAGAACGCGACCGCCAGCGGCCTTAATTTCGCCGTCTGCGCGTTTGGTCCCGGCATGGAAAACCTGGACATCCTTGAGTTTTGCCGCGTCATCGAGGCCGGAAATTGTTTGTCCAGTTTCGTATTTTCCAGGATACCCGCCTGACGCGAGAACCACGGTAACAGCAACGCGGGCGTCCCATTCAATCGTAAATTTATCGAGGTTTCCATCAATCGTCGCTTCCAACAGCGGAAGTAGATCGGATTTCATTCTCGGCAAAAGCGCCTGCGTTTCCGGGTCGCCAAAACGGCAATTGAACTCCAGCACACGCGCGCCTTCGCTGGTAATTATCAAACCTGGATAAAGAAGCCCGCGAAATGTGATTCCCTGTTCCAGCAGACCGCGAAGCAGGGGTTGCATGATTTTCGTTTCGAATTGCGATTGCAGCTTGTCGTTCCAGTTGTTGGCCGGGCTGAACGCGCCCATTCCGCCAGTATTGGGCCCCTGATCGCCGTCGAGCGCGCGCTTGTGGTCGCGAGCTGATTCCAACAGACGATAATTACCTCCGGCTACCAACGCGTGGAGAGAACACTCCGTTCCCCGTAAAAATTCTTCGACCACGATACGTCGACCTGCGTCGCCGAAGCGGCCCTGGGTCATCATTTCATCGATGGCGGATCTCGCCGCGGCAGAGTCAGAGGCAATGATTACTCCTTTTCCGAGAGCAAGACCATCCGCTTTGATCACCACCGGAAAGTCCAGTTTTTCGCAGTAGTGCAGCGCGTCCTTGCTGTCGGTAAATGTCCTTGCTTCAGCTGTGGGGATTTTCTGCGCGCGCATCATCTCTTTTGCGAAAATTTTGGAGGCCTCTATTCGCGCAGCCGATTCCGTGGGGCCAAACACGCGCAATTTTTCGGCGGCAAAAAGATCGACAATTCCTGCGGCAAGTGGATCATCAGGACCGATCACCGTCAGGTCGATACGATTTTTCCCGGCAAACCGAACCAGCGCGTTCAAATCGCTCGCGGAAATGGCAACGTTTTCAGCAATCTCCGCCGTGCCTGCGTTCCCCGGAGCACAAAAAATACGCTCGGCATCTGGAGATCGCGCCAATTTCCACACAAGGGCGTGTTCACGGCCGCCGCTACCAACAACCAGAATTTTCATCGCGAATTGGTGTGACTGTAGAGTTAGCTGAGTAGACTGCAAAGCTTTCGAAAATAGGAGGTAACAGATCTGTTACCATAATCAGTCGTGGTCAATGTGATTCAGCGTCTTGCCATTCGCGATTGCTTCCATGTATTCTCTAAGCTGTGAATGGGATTCCTGGCACACTCCAGGGGGGCGGTGCAACTTTTGCCACTACGCACTGGAGCGTCGTCGAAGCTTGCGCTGACGACGAGACGGCGGACAGCGCGCTGGCTCAGCTCTGCCAGGATTATTGGCCGCCTCTCTATAGCTTCGCCCGCCGGCGTGGCAACAGTTCAGCTGATGCGCAGGATCTCGTCCAAGGCTTCTTCGCCTACCTATTACAGAGCAAGGCTTACGCCCAAACGGACCGTAGAAAAGGAAAGTTCCGTTCGTTCTTGCTCGCATCGTTCAAGAACTACATGACGGACGCCTGGGATAAGACGAGAGCGATAAAACGGGGCGGGGATCATGAGTTCGTGCTCCTGGATGAAGAGGTCGAGGCAGCAGAGGCCCTTTATAGACGCGTACCTCCTGCAATGAAATTAGATGACGAGCAACAGTACGAACAAGCTTGGGCTGCTGCCCTGGCTGCCTCTGCACTGAAGCGAACTCAGAATGAATTTGCCAATTCCGATAAGGCGCGGTTGTTCCATGCGCTCAAACCATTTCTTACGGGTGGCGTGGGCCTGCCGGGACACGAGGAGGTCGCCAGGCGGCTTGATATCTCCATTGATACGTTTCGCAGCCACCTTTCCCGACTGCGTGCGCGGTACCGCGATTTCTTGCGCGAAGAAGTCGCCCGTACCATTGGCATTGCTGAAGATGTCGACGACGAGCTGCGTCACCTTCGCCGGATACTTACGGGCGGGCATTACTGCTAAGGGAGCCTTTTCGGTGCCACTTGCTGACGAGCAAATTTTGCGCTGCGAACAATGTGGCGCGCCGCTTGGGAGTGTCGAAGGCACGGGAGCCATTTCTGGTTGCTTAAACTGCCTGCTGCTCGGCGGTGTAAATGAACCTGAAAGTACAAATCGATGCTTCCAGCATTATGAAGTTTCGGTTTCGACCGACGGAGTCACTCTCTTGGAACTCGGGCGCGGCGCGATGGGAATAACGTATCACGCCATCGATACCAACCTGGGTTCGCCCGTGGCGCTTAAGGTAATAGGGGTCCGCTACTCGACCGATACTGGCGCGCGGGAACGTTTCCGGCGCGAAGCCCAGGCTGCCGCTCGGCTGCGACATCCGAACGTCGCGACCGTTTTTCACTTTGGTGAAACGCTGGCGGGCCACTGTTTTTACGCAATGGAGTTGGTCGAGGGCGAAACACTGGAAGCGCGTGTGCAGCGCGATGGGCCATTGCCGATCTCGGTTGCGTTGGATGTTGCCGAACAGGTTGCACGTGCCCTAGCTGCCGCCGAAAACCATGGATTGGTCCATCGCGATCTAAAACCGAGCAACATCATGGTTGTGGCGACTGATATGGACACCGCTGACGGATTGACTGTTAAAGTGATCGATTTCGGGCTCGCCAAGGTGGCTGTCGGGGCGCGGGGGGCTTCGGATCAGTCTACCTTGAGAGGATTCTCCGGCACACCGGGATTTGCCAGTCCTGAGCAACTTGCCAGTGGCGGCGGGGCCTCGGATGCGCGCTCGGACATTTACTCGTTAGGTGCAACTCTCTGGTATCTTCTTTCCGGCAAGACGCCTTTTGCCGGACGAACGCCGAGCGAACTTCGCGAAGAGCAACTTCACCGATTGCCTGTCGAACAACTCACTGCGGTCAGGGTGCCAGGGCCGCTCGTGGCCCTTATTCGCTCCATGCTGGCTGCTGATCCGGCTAAACGGCCGCAGTCGGCGAAAGAGTTGCTGGTCGAGTTGCGGCAGTGCCGTGAAGCAATCCAGGCAACGTCTCGGCGACGCAGGCTGTTTCAACTGGCAGCGCTTGTGTCCCTAATTCTTAGCGGTCTCGGCCTGGCGAGTTACTTCTGGTATGGCCAGCATTTCCAGGAACGGGGATCGTCAACAGCGTTTACCGCGCCTGAAAAAAGCATCGCCGTTCTGCCGTTTGAAAACCTGAGCAACCACAACGAGGACGCCGTGTTTGCCGACGGCGTACAGGACGATATTTTGACCAAGCTGGCAAAAGTTCGTGACCTGAAGGTGATCAGCCGCACCAGCGTGATGCAGTATCGCGGGAAACGAAGCATGCGCGAGATTGGCGCCGCGCTGGGAGTATCACACGTGCTCCAGGGTAGTGTTCGCAAAAGTGGAAAACAGCTTCACTTGAACGCGCAGTTAATTGATACGCGTTCCGACAGCCATGTTTGGGCGGAACAATACGACTGCGATTTAAACGGCGTCTTTGCAGCCCAGAGTGCAATCGCGTTAAAGGTCGCGGACAGGCTCCATGCTAAATTGTCCAGTGCTGAGAGATTGGACATGGCTCGGCCCCCAACGGCCAATCTTACCGCCTTCGAGTTCTATACTCGCGCTAAGAATCTTGTTTTGATGACGAGCTTTCCCACCAACACGAAGGCGAACTTGCTGGAAGCAGCCGATCTATTGAACCAGGCCGTTGCGAATGATTCTTCATTTTTCCAGGCGTACTGCCTGCTCTCTCATACCCATGATCTCCTTTATTTCTTTGGGTTCGATCGCACGCCAGAGCGCCTGGCGTTAGCCGAGTTAGCGATCGACGCGGCATTCCGCCTTCGGCCTGATTCGGGCGAAGCACACCTCGCGCGTGCCGAAAATCTTTATCGCGGATATCTCGACTATGACAATGCTTTGGTGGAGCTCGAACTTGCCCATCGGCGCTTACCTAATGATCCCATGGTATTTGAGTTGAAAGGCTACGTCGAGAGGCGCAAGGGCGGGCAACAAGAAGCCCTGCGGAGTCTTGAGCACGCGGTGGATCTTGATCCTCGGAACTTTTTCACTCTGCAACAGATTGCGGCAAGCTACGATCTGCTTCAGCGCTATGCCGACGAAGCTTCGATGCTGGAACGCGCGTTGGCCATCAAGCCCGACGATCTCGATACGAAGATCGCACGCGCGTTGATGGAAGTGGATTGGAAAGCTGATACCAGGCCTTTGCACAGATTGATTGATGAAATCCGTGCGAAGAATCCTGCTGATATTGAAAATGTGGCCGATGCGTGGCTCACCTGCGCCCTCGCCGAAAGGGACGCCACTGCGGCGCGAGCCGCGCTAAATGCATCAGGCGAAAACCCGTTAAGTGATGACGTTATTCAATTCAATCGTTCGTTTATGGAAGGCCTTCTTGCCCGCATGACAAATGATACCAACAAAGCGCGGGTTGCTTTCACCGCGGCGCGCGCGGCGCAGGAAAAAGTCGTTCAGGCACAACCAAATTACGGCCCACCGCTATGCGTGCTTGGTTTGATTGACGCCGCTCTTGGACGGAAAGAAGACGCATTGCGCGAAGGCCAACGTGCGGTCGAGCTTCTTCCGGTGGAAAAGGATGCAATCAACGGACCGCGTATGATCGCGCATTTGGCGATGATCGCTGCCTGGGCCGGCGAGAAAGACCTCGCCTGCGATCAGCTCGCCATTGCAATTCATCCACCTGCTCCAGTCACCTACGGCCAGTTGAAACTTCTGCCATTTTGGGATCCGCTCCGCGGTGATCCACGCTTCGAAAAAATCGTCGTCTCGTTGGCACCAAAATCTAACTAACCAGGGACACGCTGATAAGACAGACGAATGAGCGGGCTGCGAGCCGTTTTCTGACTTTGTGACCAGCCATAAAACTGTCACAGCCGTGTGAGCCGGCGTCGAAAAAAATTCCGGCGTTTTTTTTGCAATGCCGGACAGTTTTTTCCTTTGGAAGGTGTGACGAGCAGCACATTCAAACCGCAGAAAGGAAATCACTTTATGTGCAGGATTGAAGAAGTTACGAAAAACAACAGGGTCGAAGGGCTCATTTCAGCGCGCGTCACACATATCGCTGTAATGGCCTTGGTCTTCTTAATGATAATCAGTACTTCGACAGCCTCGGCAAGACGGCCCCCAACGCCCCAGAACTTTCGCGTAACGGCGAGAACGGCGTACACCGTGACTCTGGCATGGGATCCGGCTCCCCCTAACTCTGGCGAGTTCAACTACAATCTCTGGGGCGCCTACAACGTAGGCCCTACGGTCATTCTTCCCAAGAATGCCACCAGCTATACTTTTACCGCCCTTTTCCCAAGCAACACTTACACCTTCGGCATCTTCGCCAAGAGCGGCCGAGAAACCTCTGGCCAGGCCACCGTGAACGGCATTGTTCTGCCACGCGATACGACCCCGCCGACGACCGCGCCTATCGTTAGCATCGACGAAGTCGGCTCTAACTATGCAAATATTTCCTGGATACCGGCGCAGGACGACGGCCCACACCTCTCTACCGAGATCTATTTGAACGGTGTCTTTTACTACGGCGTCGGCCGCGGTGTCGAAAACGCTACCCTCCGTTTTTTGCAGCCCGGGACCACTTACAGCCTTACCTCCCGTGCCATCGACTTCGGTAATAACGTCGGTCCGTTCAGCGATCCAATCCCCCTTGTCACCACTCCGCCAAATCCAAACGACACCACGCCACCGACTATGCCCGCTAACCTCTATGCAAACGACACTGGCGACGGCAGCACCGAGACCCACATCAGTTGGACTCAATCCACCGACGCCTTCGATGCACAGATCAATATTCGCTACGATGTTTATGTTAACGGTGTCTTCCAGGAGGCGCTTTTTGGCCGGGGGCGGAGCATCGTTTACGCAGAATTTGGTGAAAACCTCATCGAAGTCACCGCCACTGACACCGCCGGCAATACATCGGCTCCGGCCACTTTTACAATATTCTTCTAAGCATTCCAGGAGAGTTAGATCAAAGAAAAGCACGTTCGTTCGTGTCGATTGGTGCGAGCTCTGTACCTGGGTCTCTTCCTCAACTTCGTGACCTCCGCGTGACCACGGTTCAGGAAAAATTCCCGCACTTTTTCTGCAATCCCTATCAGTTTTTTCCTTTGGAGGGATTGAATGCTGCACAGTCGGGTTGCGCTTTAAGAGCCTTTGGTGGTTCTCAACGCAAGTGAAACGACCGGGAGCTCAAATCTTCAATTCATGAAAAAAAAGTCCACGCCTCAATCAGCTTTCTTCAATCTGCGCGTCTTACTCGGGTTCACTATTTTTCTCCTAGGCGTATTTCTGGCGCTATTTGCCTACTCAGCCGATAGCGGACGGATTCGCCCTCGCGAGGCGAATCCCACTGGCTCTGATCCGGTGATCTCGGTGACTCCCGATAGCTTGTCTGTGACGCTTCAACAAGGTCAGATAGAAAATCGAATACTCACCATCACCAACCTGGGAGGAACGACACTGAACTGGGACCAATTCGGAGGCCCTGGTTGCGTGCTGCCCAGTCAATGGGTCAGCGCGCTGCCGTTCGGTGGTTCGATTCCTGCCGGCCAATCCCAAGAGATGACTGTCACGTTCAACGCAACCAACGTGCTGTCTGGTGAATACACAGCGACCTTGTGTTTAACCAGCAACGATCCCGCGAACCCGATGGTTACCGTGCCGCTCACCTTGACGGTTACAGCGGGCGAAGGTACGCGGATTCTCTTTAACCAAAGCCTCTTTTTCGCTGGGCAAACCGGGTCCGAGGCAGGTGCACCGACCCAGCGCCTTGTTCCACCCGGGGCCTTAGATGCGGAAGGAGCAGATGACTTTCCCATTCCGGACCAGGAAGGCTGGACGATAAGCGAGTTCAATTTCGAGCTCAGGCTGGGAGACTTCGGGCTGTTTGCCACCGAGCTGCCTATCATGGACGTCCGCGTCTATCCAGACGATAACGGCCAGCCGGCAGAGCAAGCCACCTGTACCTACAATGGCATTGAAGGCGCCATGCATGGTATTACGCTGCTCCGGGTGCCTCTGCCGGAACCGTGCGTGCTCGACCCGGGTGTTTACTGGGTTTCTCTACAGCGGAGTAACGGTCCATTACGATGGGCAGCTATTAGTCCTTTGCCACCGCCCTTCATCAACGGTGAAAATGCTCGTTGGCGTAATCCCGGCGACGGATTCGGGACCGGGTGCACCGACTGGTCTGACATCGGCACCTGTCTTGTGGATGGGAAACCAATCGCCGGTGAAGGTTCTGAACAATATCTATTCCAAGTGTGTGGCGCCGCGACCGGTCATGGCCAGGCAGTCGGCTGCGGCAATGAGAACGCCGAGGTCAATCTGGCTGTGACCCTTGCCGTGGACAACGGGGACCCCACGCAATGCGGGGCCACGACAACCCTCGACGTGGACACAGGCACTCGCGTTAATGTTTGTTACAAGATCACCAACACCGGCAATGCAACGCTCGATTTTCACTGGCTGCGTGACAACTTGAACAGGCTCGGTTGCAACGAGACGTGTGTATTCACTACAGGCTTAGGACGGTTGAATTTTCAACCATTAGAACCGGGGGGGACTCTTCAGTTTAACAGGCTAATGACAGCAACAAGCTCGCAGACCATCAACGCGGATTGGGAAGCTACAGATGTGCTGCCATGGTATTTCCCAGAGGTTGAAGGCTTCCAGTTCACTGACATCTCTGGCTCAGGCACGCCGCTCGACTTGGATGACGATGGTTCGGCTAACGTGACGATGCCTTTCCGGTTCAACCTTTTCGGAACGAGCTCTGATCAGCTATGCATTAACAACAATGGTTTCATGCTTTTCGATTGGTCCAAACCCTGCAGTGGGTTCCATCAGGATCTAGGCATTCCAACTGACCAGGTACGCTCCACTGGCATGATCGCGCCGTTCTGGGACGACCTCTTCACTGGTGGCAACGTTTATTACGAGGTAGTCGGCAACGCGCCTGACCGCCGTTTCATCGTTCAATGGAATCAAAAGAATCACTATAACGACGGAGTAAGTGATCCTGGCGGGATTACATTCGAAGCTATTCTTGATGAAACAACAGGCACCATCTCATTCCAGTATCTGAATACCTTATTCGGAAACGCACAGCACCCGGAATGGGATCGGGGCGGCAGCGCTACCGTAGGCTTTCAGCAATTCTTTGCCGATGGTTTCGGTGGCCCGTGGCGCAGCCCCTTTCTATTTCATCAGCCTGTGGTCGATCCGGAATCGGGTCTAACGTGGTCTTCAACGGGTTTCTTTCACGCCGCCTCGATCGCGACGGCGACGCTCAACGTTAATGTGCCAGTCATTTCGGTTAGTCCTGAGGAACTAGAAGCGACCGTTGAACAAGGAGGTAACACGTCGGTTCCATTGACGATAACCAACACAGGTGCGCTCGATCTGCAGTGGAAGGCGGGAGAGTCTCCTTTGGGCCCAAGGTCGCATTTCCCTTCAGCTCCCGGTCGCGTGACCACAAATGAAAGCGCAGGCAAGTCTCCAGATAAGAACACGGAGCTATCCGCCTTGGCGCCCGAACAAAAGTTGCGTGTCAAACATGCAACTTCGGGGGAGCTCCCGTCTTCTGGTTTTGGCACACAGGCCTTTGCTGTCCGGGTCGACTTTTTAGGTATTCCGGCTGGGTTTCGCTACAACCGGTTTAACAACCTTGCTAACCCAGCTGATACCGAGCAGGTCAGTGACATGCACGGCTTAAACGGATTTGCCGGAGCGTTCATCGGGAATGATTTCAGCAAAGGATTTCTGATCGATGACGTTAACGCCTCCTTTTTTACTATCGATACAGCAACAGGTGAGCAGTCGTTCAGTCTCGGTCCCGTGCACGGTGCACCAGAAATTCTTCCCAATGGGGCCTTCCGCAGCATGACCTGGGATGCGACCACAAACACGCTGTATGGGGTCGGTACGGACACTTTTGGTATTTTCCCTGAGACACGCTTCTTCCTGGCCCGCATCGATATGGGGCACGAGATCGCGGCAACTACGATTGGTGAGCTTCCCAGTATTGCACAAGGGGTGGAGATGTTCGGAATTGCCGTCGATCCAATTGGCCGCATGTTTGGAGTCGATGTGCTGGGGGACCGACTCTTTGCGATCGACAAGGAGACTGCTGAAGCAACGCCTATTGGATCCCTCGGCTTTAATGCTGCCGGCGTTGTAGGGTTGGACTTCGATGATGCCGCTGGCACGCTTTACCTGGCGGCCCTGGATGACGCCGCATCGATCGGCAATCTCTATACGCTGGACACGTTGACTGGTCAGGCAAGTGCGGTAGGCCAAATGGGCGAGGGCGACCAGCATTACGCCTTGGCGATTGCTTCTGGAGCGCCGTGCGTGCCCCCTACCGGCGTTCCGTGGCTTTCGCTTGAGCCCGAATCTGGAAGCGTACCTCCTGGTAACAACGACGACGTAACCGTAAATATAGATGCGAGCGACCTAACTGCCGGGACGTACCATGCTGATATATGCGTTGGCAGTAATGATCCGTTGCGTCCATTGGTCGCTGTACCAGTGACTCTCACCGTAACGGGAGGAGGCACTCCTACTCCGACACCAACAGGAACGCCTATAGCAACACCTACAGCAACTCCAACAGGAACACCTGTGGTAACACCAACGCCTACATCTACTGTGCCTCCTACACCAACTGCAACCCCGCGAGTTACTCCGAGGCCTCGTCCAACGCCGCGACCTCGCCCGACTCCACGGCGATGAGCATGATGAAAAGAAAAGCGAATCAATCCATCAGGGTACGCCTTCTTCGCGGCGCACTTGTGCTAGTCCCGCTTGTCGCCGGCGTCTGCATGATTCCCTTCGCGCAGGGCCAGCGAAGCGCTCCAAACGTGGCTGCACGCGTGTCTCAGGTTCCACCAACTTGGACTGGCGCTGCTTCTGCTCGTGGCCCTGTTTCGCCAGGAACATCTTCCACCCGACATCTCGCAAAATCCCTGCGGCAGGTTCCCCGCGGCTCGAGCAGTAGCGCTGAAGCACAAGCGACTGGCATCCTGTCAGTCTCGGAATTGCCATCGGTAGTGCTGTACGATCAGTACGATAACGCAACGACAGAAGAGCCGGTCGAGATCATCTCACAGGATGCCGAGACAGCATTCGATTTCTTTGACAGCCAGGCCGCTGACGACTTCATCGTGCCCCCGGGCGAGACCTGGGAGATTAGTGAAGTGGACGTGCTCGGTCGATATGATGGTCCCGGCCCAGCTGAATCGTTTCATGTTTTCTTTTACGAGAATGGCGCCGGTAATCTGCCTGCGAGTCTGATCGAAAGCCGGCTTGGCAATCCATATACTGGGAACAGCGATTTCGTAATTACCCTCACCAACCCGGTCGTTCTATCCGAAGGACACTATTGGATCTCGGTGCAATCGCGGCAAGACATTCAAACAAACGGCTTCTGGCTTTGGCATAACCGTGATGTGCAATCCCATGTAAGCGCTGCCTGGCAAAACCCAGGCGGCGGTTTTCCCACCGGCAACTGCATAATCTGGTTTCGCAAAGTAGCCTGCCTCAATCTGGATCAGGCGGCACCTGACCAGGTTTTCCGTCTCGTTGGGACGGCACAAGGCACCCCAGCGCCAACCCCTTGCGCGACGCCCAGCTGGGTGGTGCGAGCTCCCTTGCCATATTTCGCCAGAGGCATCTTCGTCGTCAGCGACGGCACCTTTGTTTATGCCGGTGGCGGTTTTGATGGTCTGTCCAACCAAGTCCACAACGATCTGCTCCGTTTCGATTTCACAACCAACGCTTGGACAAGTCTCGCGTCTTCGCCTGACCAGCACTTTCTCTCGCAAGCGGTAATATCGGATGGCAAGATTTATAACATAGGCGGTTTTGATGGCGCGGGCGGCATAAGCAACACTACCAGAATCTACGACATCGCGAGCGATACCTGGACAACAGGTGCGCCGCTAACAGTACCGTTGACCGACATGGCCACTGTGCTTTGGGATGGGACTATCTATGTGGCTGGTGGCTTCGACGGTATCGGCGTTGTAAACACGCTTTACGCCTACAACATCGGCACGGACAGCTGGTCTACACTCACACCATTGCCACAGGCACTGGCTCTACCCGGGTTCGGAGTCATCGACGGCAAGTTATATATCGCCAGCGGTAATGACGGTGTTAACGAATTGAGCACGCTTTATGTCTATGACATCGCCGCCAACACATGGAGCACGGCAGCGACAGTGCTCCAGCCAGTGACAGGGCCGGGCAGCGCGGTTTTCAATGGGAAGCTATACCTGTTTGGAGGTGGAGCTCCTATACCGGAGACTGTCACGCAAGTTTACGATCCAGCCAGTAACACTTGGGATCCGAGCGGTGAACCAAGAATGAACGTAGGCCGGCTGTGGTTCTATGGAACACCCGTTGGAAACCACAGCATCTTTGCTACTGGAGGGAACCAAACCACGATTGAACCGGTCGAATTGAGGATCACTGAACAAATGGTCGGCAACGAACCGTGTGGCACACCGACACCTACTCCGACGCTCACGCCGACGGCAACACCAACAGGAACTCCCACCACAACACCTACTGCTACGCCGAGCAATACACCCAGACCTATTCCGACACCCAGGCTTCGACCAACTCCCGCGCCACGCCCGACTCCCCGACCGTAGATGCAGCTACTAGCAATGAAGGGATCAATAGTCCTGACGGTCTCTGATGATGAGTTTCATAGAGGAGCAAGACAATGGTGGGGTGCCGCATGAGCGGCATCCCCACCAAACATCACTCCGACCGTGATTCGGCTGGTAAGATCGGCAACTCCAATTTCTCGGTGTGCCGAATAACTGTCAGCTTGGAGTTCACGCCAATTTGTTCGCCCACTAAAACCTTATGCAGATGATGTACGCTCCCGATGGGCTGATCGTTGAAGGCAACGATCAGATCTCCTTCGAGCAATCCGGCTCGCGTGGCGGGACTAGCCTTCTCTACTGAAACAACGAGGACAGCCGTCTCGAGAGGCAAACCATAAAATCGGACAATTCGCCGGTGAATCGGCACGTTTTGTCCAGCCACGCCGATGTAACTGCGTCGAATTCGTCCGTCACGAATAAGCCATCCGGCAACCAGCTTCGCCGTGTTACTCGCGATGGCGAAACAAATGTTTTGGGCCGGTCGAATCATGGCCGTGTTCACTCCTACCACCTCGCCAGCTGAATTAACCAGTGGTCCTCCGGAGTTTCCCGGATTCAAGGCGGCATCGGTTTGAATAATGTTGTCAATCAATCGGCCCGACTGCGCATGCATCGAGCGACCGAGTGCGCTGATTACGCCGGCAGTGACGCTCGCCTGGAATCCGAGCGGATTTCCGATCGCGATCACCAGCTGGCCCACACGCAGGTTCTCGGAGTCGGCGAGCCGCACCTGAGTCAGATGCGGCGCATCGATACGAATCACTGCAAGGTCGGTGTCAGGGTCGTCCCCCGTCACCTGTGCTGGATACTCGCGACCATCCGGCAAATTCACCGTGATCGAAGTCGCTCCATGAACAACATGGCTGTTAGTGAGAATGAACCCGTCCGGTGTGATGATGAAACCGGAGCCGTTGCCGCTTAGCTCGCGTGTTCCCCGCTCGCCGTTGATACGTTGTTTGACGTCGATATTCACTACGGCCGGGGAAACACGCGCCACTGCACTTACAACGGTTCGTGAATATGCATCGAGCAAAAGAGAATCGTCCGGTTCTGACGCTGGAGCGGTGTCATTCTTACTCGCTGGTGGCGAAGCGCCCGGGACTGTCTCGCGCAACAGGAAATCCATCGAGACAGTGTTTTCGTTCATTACAGAATTCATTGTCATACCCTAAATTTCGTACGTCCAAACCAGTAGTCAACTACACATGGTTGCAGGCTATACACCACTTCTGGAATGTTACTCTCTGCTTGCACGTCAGCTGGGATTGTTTTACACAGCAGTGTGCCAAAAGCGTCGTCGGCCCCTTCCGTTCTGGAACCGCAGTGTCCTTCCCGGCTCGTACTCGACCGAATTGCCGATAAATGGACGGCGCTGATTATCCAGATCCTGGCGCACGGAACGATGCGCTACGCTGCGTTGCAGCGTGAAATCGGAGGCATTTCGCAAAAAATGCTGACACAGACATTGCGCAGTCTCGAGCGTGACGGCCTGGTGCAACGCACGGTTCATCCCATTGTACCGCCCAAGGTGGAATACTCTCTCACAAGACTGGGTCGAACCTTGATTGAGCCGCTGCACTCACTCTGTCGCTGGTCCGAAAAACATCTCGCTGAGCTCCAGGCGAATCGCGCTCGAGCGAAGACCATAGCTAGCGTCGCTGACCGCGGCTGATTAACGTATCGTTCGCGCCGACCTGAGTGAACCACGGCTGGCCACGCAACTAGCGATCTGATCATGCATCAAGCGGAGATTATTGTTCTTCTGTTCACAGTTGTCGCGGCGTCAGTCCTGGTCGCACGCAAGATGGCGCTGCCGTATCCGGTCGTGCTGGTGCTTGTCGGGTTGGTGTTGAGTTTCGTTCCGCGTTTGCCGGAGGTGAAACTGGATCCAAACGTTGTTTTTTATTTCTTTTTGCCGCCGCTGCTTTATCCGGCTGCATTGTTCACTTCGTGGCGCGATTTTCGGCGAAATCTGCGTCCAATCGTCTTCCTCGCGATCGGGTTGGTGCTTTTTACAATGACTGTCGTTGCCTTTGTTGCGCACTCCCTTATCCCGACACTGCCTTGGGCGGCGGCGTTTGCCCTGGGCGCAATCGTTTCTCCTCCTGATGCGGTCGCGGCTACGAGTGTGATTCACCGTCTGGCAGTGCCGCACCAGACCGTTAGCATTTTGGAAGGCGAGAGCTTGTTGAACGATGCCACGGCGCTGGTGGCGCTACAGTTTGCAGTCGCAGCGCTAATGACAGGCAAATTCTCACTGGGCCAGGCATCGTTGCACTTCGTTTGGGCGGTGGCAGGCGGCATCGGACTTGGCTTGCTGGTCGGCGTGGCGATTCGCTGGGTGCAGCGCCATCTCGACGATCCACCGGTGCAAATCACCATTTCACTATTAACGCCGTTTCTCGCGTATTTGCCGGCGGAGCGCATGCACGCGTCGGGCGTCCTGGCCGTGGTTGCCGCCGGAATTTATATTGGCTGGTACTCTCCAGTGATTGTGACGGCGCGTTATCGTTTAGAGGCGTTCGCCTTCTGGGAAATCGTAGTGTTCCTTCTAAACGGGTTTGTTTTCACAGCGATTGGTTTGCAGCTGCCGGGAATCCTGAGATCGCTTAATGGCGAGTCTCTGCTTTCGCCAATTCAGAATGCGCTTCTGGTGAGCGCTGCGGTGGTGCTGGTACGGATCGCGTGGGTCTTTCCGGGTGCGTATCTACCTTTTCTGCTGCACAAACGTGTGCATCGGCGCCAGTCCCTTCCAGAGTGGCAGAATGTGGCGGTCATGGCCTGGTCGGGAATGCGCGGAGTCGTCTCCCTGGCGGCAGCATTTGCGCTTCCCTTCGTCTTGCCGGACGGCAGCCCGTTCCCGGGGAGGAACTACATTTTGTTTCTGACCTTTTCTGTGATTTTGGTCACGCTGTTGTTCCAAGGCCTGACGCTACCGATTGTGATCCAACACCTTTGTATCAAAGCCGATCATTCAACTGATGAAGAAGAGCGAACCGCACGGTTAAAAGCAAACCAGGCCGCAATCGAGTTGATTGAAAACCTCCGCGGCGGCGGCAAATTTTCGCCTGACACAGTGGATCGTTTACGCGCCGAATACGACGAACGCCTTGGGCAGCTGCAACTTTGTGCCGAAAACCCCGATGATTGCCGTGGCGAAATCGCCACACCCCAATATCAGCGTTTGCAACGCCAGGCGCTTCGTGTTGAAAGGCAAACTATTATCAAATTACGAAACGAGCGCGTGATTAATGACGATGCATTGCGCCGTATTCAGCGTGACCTGGATCTTGCAGAAGCGCGCTTGACGGGAAGTTAAAGTTTAAGTGTTGACGTTTGAGAAGCCTTAAACGCAAGCCTTGGCATACTAAAAGCCGTACCGCGCCGGCCAATCCCTGGCTGGGCCGCCCAGCTGCGCAGCGCACGTTTTCAATTCTTTCTTGAAGGCCTTAGCCAGGTGCGATCGCACACGATCTGTCAGGCGAAGCTTTTCCATCGTTGTCCATCTGTTGCAATCCGCGGTTAAACCCGGGCCTGGTTTGTCTGGATCAGCACCCAGGAAACGCAGGATGGAGCGCCGCAATTCAGCGGGATTGTTTTGCAGGTCATCGAAGAAAAAAACGCGAAACCGCTCTGGATTGACATAACGTTTCCATCGCGCGACGACGGCACTCGGATACGAACGCAAGAGCATCCCGCGGCGGGACAAATTCCGATCGACTTCATTAATGTCAGTCGCGTCGAACGGCTCAATTTGGCGATAGTGCACTTCCATCGACAAATGCGACCAGAACCGCTCAACCGGATCCCGCGCCAAAAAAATCACCTTCAAGCTTGAGAAATATCCGACAATTTGGCGAATGACTTCGTCGCTTAGCGTCGAATAATTTGGCGAAATGTCACCGGAAAGGAGCATCGCCTTCGGCTCGAAAAGTCGTCCATAATTCTCGAGGTTGACTCCCGGTTCCGCGCTAAGGCTTTGGAGCTGCTCCAGAAATCGACGATCGCGCGCATCCCTGCAGCGCGGATGAGCGGCGCGTTGAACTCTACTTAGCTGATCAAAGTAATGCAGTTCTTTTACAGGCGGCATCCAGAAATCGGGATGAGAATCAAGCTGCTGATAAAGCCAGGTGGTTCCGGCTTTGTGGGCTCCGATGCAAAGAAAATCGGGCGCTGCACCGGGAGTAGGAGACCTCTTTCCTTCCTCAGGCGATCCAATCACACCAAAACAGGAGGTCAAAATCGTCCAGCAGTTGCATGAAGAGGATCGCTAACGAAAAACCATATCGCGTGGGCCATCGTTTGGCCGGCCCCCCAAGTTCTGCAGCGCAGTCTTTTAGTTCCTCTTCGAAAAACTGCGCGACGCACGAGCGTACTTTGTCTGTCAGCGGGAGTTTTTCTTTCCCTCCTTGACCGTTATAATCCGGCTTGAGTGGACCGCTCGATTTCTCTGGATTGGCGCCCAGAAAGCTGAGGATGCTGTGCCGTACTTGAGCAGGGTTCTCTTTCAAGTCGTCGAAAAAATAGATGCGAAACAGATCGGCGCGAACATAGCGTCTCCAACGTCTGACAATCTTACTTGGATAGGACCGAAAGAACACGCCCGGGCTGAGCAAATTATGCAACACTTCATCGGGATTAGTTGCGTCAAACGCAGGAATATTTTTGAGCCGCACGCCCATGGATAGTTGTGACCACGCTCTGTCGACCGGGTCCCGAGCCAGAAAAATGACTTTCAAGTTTGGGAAATAACCGACGATCCTTCCAATGAGTTCATCGTTTAAGACGGAGTAGCCGGGCGTAATGTCACCTGATAGAAGGGCTCTCTTGGCGGTGAACAATTCAGAGTAGTTCCCCAGATCGATATAGGACTGTGCGCTGAGTTCACCTAGTCTGGTTAGAAACCACTGGTCGCGTTCATCCTTGCAACGGGGAGGATTCTGACGTTTGACTCTGCTCATCGAGTCGAAGTAATGCAGTTCCTTCACCGGCGGCATCCAGAAATCCGGATGCAAAGTTAGCTGGTGAAAAAGCCACGACGTTCCAGCTTTCTGGGCCCCCACGCACAGGAAATCCGGGCAGGCGTCTCCTGCTGAATAGTGATTATCCTTTCCGTTTCGATGATTGTCGATAGCAGGTTTTAATGGCCAGACCGAACGCATGGGCCGCATTATTTTCCATGGCGCGGCCGAAAAGCAAGGTCGGAGTATGTAACGGCCGCGTTCTCAATTTCACGTAAGAAGAATCTTCTAACCGTCAGGATGGCCTGGGTGTTTATTTTTTCGAACGATATGTCTATTGGTGACTGGGATGAGAAAGAGAATAACGCGTTCGGGAATTGAATCCGGCAGTCAGATTGGAAGGAAAAATACGAAGCATTGCCGAATTTTTCTTCTTTCACCCGCTTACGCCGGCGGGGAACGAGCGCGGATGATACTGAGTGAGCGGGCGGAATTCGAACTGGCGCGGAAGTTGCGCGGCAAACGCGGCGCGCCAATCGCCGAGGTGTTCACCTTTCTCAGTGGACTCTATTTTCGCGGCAAGGTCGCATACGCGACTGCGTTCGCCCGGCCAGCCAGCGGAATTCCTGCTGTGTTTGTGATCACGCCCACTCGCGGGCTCGTCGGTGCCAGTACGCGGATCGGTCTCGATGACCTGCGTGAATTCGCGACGGTCGATATTCAGAATGATGATCCGCGTTTTCGAGCGCCGATTGAGCGAGATGCGCGAGCGCTAGCAAACAAATTGCCGATTCGTAGCGAGATCATCCTTCTCGGCAGCATCGCCACGGGAAAATACGTGAATGTTTTGCTCGCGGCGTTTGGAGACCGGCTCCGATTTCCGGTCGACTTCGTCGGTCGCGGCGACATGAGCCGTGGCGGATTGATGTTACGCTGCGCAGCTGATGGGCAGGAACTTCCCTACATTGCCGTAGCAGGCGCGATTGTTAACGGGAAACGCCCGCCCAAGCTTCCTCCACGGAGATACCAGCCCATCTTTCGATAAAGGCTTTTCTCGTTTATTTGCTTTGCTTCACAGCCGAAGGTCGCCTTATGTTAAGTTGTTATTTGTCAGCAGCTTGATTTTTCCGAATGATATGGACGTTAGCGGCACGATCGGCGCGATTCTGAGTCAAAAAAGCAAAGATATTTTTTCCATTCCGTCGGACGCAACAGTTTCTGACGCGATTCGAATGATGGACGAAAAAAATGTCGGCGCTCTATTAGTGATGGATGGAGATCGGTTGAATGGCATCATTTCGGAGCGCGACTACACCCGCAAGGTTTTCCTCCGCGGCAGACGTTCCCGGGAAACGAAAGTTTCGGAGATTATGTCAACCGACGTGACCGTTACGCACGCGCGCGAACCGGTGGAGAAATGTCTCCGTCTGATGACTGATAAACATATTCGCCATCTGCCCGTAGTCGAAGCTGAGCAAGTGGTTGGAATAATCTCGATCGGGGATCTCGTGAAACACGTCATCTCCTGCCAGCAGGCTGCGATTGCGCACCTGGAAAGCTACATACACGGCGGATACGCCACAGGATAGATTGTAGGGCGTCTGCGTCAGACGCCGCAATAGATGGTGGCGTTTCACAGAAACCCCCTACAGCTTCCAAACCGTCTTCCCGCCGACAATGGTTCGCACGGCGCGGCCTTTCAATTTCCAACCGTCAAATGGCGAATTGCGTGAAGCGGAGTGAAATTGATCGACGCTAACGGTCCACTCCAAGCTCGGATCGATTAGCGTGACATCTGCGCGGACTCCGGGCGACAGAGTCCCCGCATCCAGCTTCAATAAATGCGCCGGCTCGACAGTGTACATTTCGACCAAACGCCCGATGTCGATTGTGGCGTGTTTGTGCACCAGCAGATCAATGAAAAGACCGACCTCGGTCTCCAGTCCAATGATCCCGAATGGTGCGACGTCGAACTCAACTTCCTTTTCGAAACGCGCGTGCGGCGCGTGATCGGAACACAAGATCGACAATGTCCCATCGGCAATGCCGTCAAGCAGTGCATCGACATCTGTTTGCGAGCGCAGTGGCGGATTCACCTTGTAGTTCGTATCGAAATTTTGAATCGCCTCGTCTGTTAACGCGATGTGATGTGGACAAACCTCGCCGCTTATTTTTACGCCGCGCTTACGCGCTTCCCGAATTAATCGCACACTTCCCGCCGCACTAATGTGCTGACAATGAATTTGATGATCGCAAAGTTCTGCGAGCAAAATGTTGCGCATCACTATTGCTTCTTCGCCGGCAGCCGGCCAGCCGGGTAACCCAAGAAGCGTGCTCCAATAACCCTCATGCACGACTCCGTTGCCGACCAAATTGTAGTCCTGACAATGATCGAGCACCGGTACGCCAACCATGCGCGCATATTCGACGGCGCGCCGCATGACCTCATGGTTTTGGATGCAATGACCATCATCCGTGATTGCCACAACACCTGCCTGTGCTAGTGAGCCGATCGGTGCGAGTTCTTCGCCTGCGAGGTCTTTTGAAATCGCGCCTGTTGCCAGGACGTTCACGCGCGCAATCGCGGACGCGCGATCTCTTATCCATGCAATCGTCCCCGCATTGTCCGGCACAGGCGACGTATTTGGCATACAAACGACCGTGGTAAATCCGCCGGCCGCCGCAGCGCGTGCGCCCGACTCAATCGTTTCCTTATGGCTAAACCCCGGCTCCCGCAGATGCACGTGCATGTCGATCAAACCGGGAGCGACAATCAGACCTTTCGCGTCGATCTCATCAATTTCGGATCCCGGTCCGCCTGAGGCGGATTGGATTTCGGATTTCGAGCCTATGATTTTCCCGTCGGCGACATAAAGATCGGCGATTTCATCTCGCTTGTTTGCGGGATCGATTACGCGGCCGTTTCGAATGATCGCCGTGTTCATGCCGAGATTCCTCCGCACAAATAGAGAACGGCCATGCGCACCGCGAGACCATTGGTCACTTGATCGAGAATGACGCTTTGCAAACCATCGGCGACCTCGCTGTCGATCTCGACGCCGCGGTTGATCGGGCCGGGATGCATGACCAGACAATCGGGTTTCAAAAGTTTTGCGCGTTCTTTGGTTAGGCCAAACAAGCGAATGTATTCACCGATTCCTGGAAAATATTCTCTTCGCTGACGTTCGTGCTGAATGCGCAGAAGGTTAACCACATCCGCAGTCGGCAGGACGTCGTCGATCCTGTAGGAAACTTCGACCCCGAGTTTTTCAAATTCGCGAGGAACCAGTGTGCTCGGTCCCACCAGGGTGACGTGCGCACCGAGCTTGAGCAGGCCAAAAATATTCGAGCGCGCCACTCGGCTGAACAAAATATCGCCGACAATCGCTACGCGCAGTCCTGCGATTTTATTTCGTCGCTCGCGGATGGTGTAAAGATCGAGTAACGCCTGTGTCGGATGTTCATGCGCGCCGTCACCAGCATTGATCACGCTGGCTGCAAGCCGGTTTGCCAGAAATTGCGGCGCACCCGCTGAGCTGTGACGAAGGACGAGAATGTCGGCATGCAAGGCCTCGAGATTACGCGCGGTATCTTTAAGTGTTTCGCCTTTGGCGAGACTTGAAGCGCTAGCTGAGATATTGATGACGTCAGCGCTCAACCGCAGCGCAGCCAGTTCAAACGACGTACGGGTCCGCGTACTTGGTTCGACAAAGAAATTCACCAATGTTTTGCCGCGTAGTGCCGGCACCTTCTTGATCTCACGCGTGCCGACTTGTTTGAATGCATCAGTGGTTTCCAGGACGAAGTTGATT
>Ga0081455_10000605_pt1 | contig 46387 bp, 36 predicted proteins | sample TabmetS3T2R1_FD_70207 | JGI IMG/M metagenome (GOLD analysis project Ga0081455, IMG submission 70207) | Tabebuia heterophylla rhizosphere microbial communities from the University of Puerto Rico - S3T2R1 | ecosystem: Host-associated > Plants > Roots > Rhizosphere ...
GCCCTTCCAACTGCCGAGCCCGGCAATTATGTGCTCGAGCTGCGCGACGACCAGAATCGCACTTTGAGCAAGCTGCGGTTCTCGGTCGTCGGTCACGCCGCAATGACTGGCGCCCTTGAGAAGAACGCCGAGCTGGAGATCAAACTCAACGCAAAAGAGTATCGCGCCGGTGATGACATTGCGGTGAGCGTGACAGCGCCTTACAGCGGCTACGGTCTCATCACAATCGAACGGGAAAAAGTTTACGGCTACAGCTGGTTCCAGACCAACACCGCCAGCAGCGTCCAGCATATCCGCCTGCCTCAAAATTTTGAAGGCAGCGGCTACATCAACGTTGCGTTTGTGCGCGCGCTCGATTCCAAAGAAATTTTTGTCAGCCCGCTGAGCTATGGCGTCGTCCCATTTACGGCCAATATCGAAAACCGCCGACTCAAGATCGATCTCCAGACCGCTGCGAAAACGAAACCGGGCGAACCGTTGCACATCGGTTACAAGACCGACCGACCCAGCAAGATCGTCATTTTCGCGGTTGATCAGGGGATTCTGCAAGTTACCGATTACAAAACGCCGGATCCGCTAACCTATCTCTTCCGGAAATGCGCTCTGGGCGTGGAGACCGCGCAGATCGTCGATCTTATTATTCCGGAATTTTCTTTGCTGCGTTCTCTCTCCGCGTTCGGCGGCGACGGTGGCGAAGTTCAAAAATTGAATCCGTTTAAACGCGTCACAGAAAAACCGGTGGTGTTTTGGTCCGGCATAATCGACGCGGACACGACAGCTCGCGAAGTAGTCTACGATGTGCCGGACTTTTTCGACGGCACGTTAAAGATAATGGCGGTTGGCGTTTCAAATGAAACAGCCGGATCCGCAGACCGCGACGCGCTCATTCGTGGACCTTTTGTCGTAACGCCGAGTGTGCCGGTGCTGGCAGCTCCCGGCGACGAATTTGAGGCTGGCGTCACAGTCGCGAACAATATTGAAGGGTCCGGCGCCGACGCAGAAGTCGAGCTGCGCGCCGATACATCTCCGCAATTGTCTATTCTGGGAACGCCAACCCAAAAATTGCGAATCGCCGAGGGACGCGAGCAAAGCGCCAAGTTCCGCTTCCACGTCAACGACGTGCTCGGTTCCGGCGAAATAAAGTTCATCGCGCGCCGAAATGGGATTGAGACGCGCCGCCGCGCTACATTGAGTGTTCGTCCAGCCGTTCCCTACGCGACTGACGTTCGCAGCGGCAATTTCAAAAAAGGGCACGTGGACGTCCAAGTTACGCGGGCGATCTATTCAGAGTTCGCCAAACGCGAGGCGGGCGTCGCTGCGGTACCGCTGGGACTCGCGCATGGTCTGTATGTTTTTCTAAAAGATTTTCCTCACGGTTGTAGCGAGCAGATCACGAGCGGCGCATTCTGCAGACTTCTGCTCTCGGACGAAGCCGATTTCGGACTCAACCGAGCGGAGGTAAACACGCAGCTGGAAAAGACGTTCGCGACTCTGCGCCGCCGGCAGAACGATCAGGGCGCGTTTGGTTATTGGGCGCCGGAAACAGACCAGAAGATCAGCTTCAATTCGGTTTACGTGATGGACTTCCTGAGCACGGCGAAAACGGCCGGCTTCGCCCCGCCCGCGGACATGTTCGCGAGTGGTTTACGTTATCTGCAAAAGATGGTGACACTTGAGCCATCGTCTCTGGCCGACGCGCGAACCATCGCCTACGCGATTTACGTGCTCACGCGCGAAGGTGTCGTAACGACCAATTACATTCTTAATCTGCGCGATTATCTCGATCAGCATCAGGCCGACCTATGGCAAAATGATGTGACCGGGGTCTATCTCGCGGGTGCGCTCAAACTTCTGCACAAAGACAAAGATGCAGACGAATTGATTGGCGCCTACAAGATCGCCAATGATTCGAGCGGGGATTACGACGACTTCTGCCAACCTCTCGGAGCAAACGCGCAATACATTACCGTGCTCGCTCGCGCGTTTCCAGCGCGTCTAAAAGGAATCTCGGCGACGGAATTCGAGCAAATTCTGCAGCCGATCGGGCGCGGGGAATTCAACACGCTCTCGGCCGCTTATGCTGTTTCGGCCCTGAAATCGTACTCACACGCCATCGCACAAACGCTGCCCGTACTCAGCATTGCTGAAATTCACAAGGACAAGCGCGAAGTTGCCCTAACGAGCGGCGCAAAATTATTGCAACGGACCGGTTTTTCGAAAGACGCGATTGCGCTTCGCTTCAACAGCGCTGGAAAGCTCAGCGGCCCGGGCGCGTTTTTCCAGGTGGTGGAAGCTGGATTTGATCGACATGTTCCAACGCGGCCGGTCACCGCAGGATTGGAAGTTCATCGCGAGTTACTCGACAAGGATAATAAGCCGGTCACTCAGACGAAACTGGGCGAACCGATTCATGTCCGTCTCCAGGCGCGAAGCGTCGGCAATGAATCCGTCACCAATGTTGCTATTATCGACCTTTTACCCGGCGGGTTCGAAGTCGTTGGGTCCTCTCTGCAACCCGGCGTCTCCACAATTGCCGGCGTCGATTATGTCGACGTTCGCGAAGATCGCGCCGTGTTTTACGGGACCGTTTCCGACAGCGTACTCGAGATCAATTATCAAATTAAATCATCTAATCGCGGCGACTTTACGGTACCTCCCATTTTTGCCGAATCGATGTACGAGCGCGCCATCAAAGGCTGTGGCGTTGGAGGAAAGATCACCGTGACGGAGTAGCGCCTTCAATCTGGAAAATGAAAATGCGTGTCATCCCGAGCGAAGCGAGGGACCTCTCACAGGATGGTGGTTCACGCTCAGTCCAAAGTGTGATCCAAGCTGCGTGGGCGAGGTCCTTCGCTCCGTTCAGGATGACCGCGTATACAATTGCGCGTTACAAGAAAGCTCTGCTCGCGTTTACAGCTCTCGTGGCAGTCGCTGCTTCCGCATGGACCGCGCTGCCCAGGCCGCCCTTACTCGATGGCGTCTCATTCTCGCAATGCGTTCGCGATCGAAACGGAAAATTGCTTCGCGTCACGCTAACGACCGATCAGAAATATCGGGTCTGGACTTCTTTGCCAAATATTTCGCCCGCGCTGATCGATGCCACCGTTCAGTATGAAGACAAATACTACAGACATCATCCGGGAATTAACCCGGTCGCATTGGTGCGGGCAGCCTTCAGTTTGCGACCGGGCGGAGCGCATAGCGGTGCCTCCACCATCACCATGCAACTAGCGCGATTGCGTTATCATCTCTCCACCCGCACTTTCAGGGGAAAGTTCGCTCAAATTGTTCGCGCGCTCGAACTGGAGCGGCATTACTCGAAGTCCCAGATTCTTGAAGCCTACCTGAACCTCGCGCCTTATGGACGAAACATCGAAGGCGTGGGCGCAGCGAGTCAGATTTATTTCGGCAAGACCGCCGCGCACTTGACGAGGCCGGAATCAATCTCGCTCTGCGTTATTCCACAAAGCCCGACCCGACGCGCTTTGTTTGGCGACCGCAACAACCGCTCGCTCGATACGGCGTTGAGCGGCTGGTACGATCGCGCGAGAATCGATCCGCAATTCTCCGCGCGCTTATTCAGCGCTCGGGCGCAAACGGACCGGAAATTTCTCGCGCCGCATTTTGTCCAACAAGTTGTGACGACCGAGAAAGGTGGCGACGAAATAGTGACCACGCTCGACCTGGCGAAGCAGCAATTAATCGAGCGCCGAATCACGGACTACATACGCGCCAATCGCAATCGCGGAATGCAAAACGCGGCGGCGCTGCTAGTCGATACGCGAAGCATGGACGTGCTTGCACAGGTAGGATCGGCCGATTTCTTCAGCGCCGAAATCCAGGGACAAGTGGATGGTACACGTGCCCCGCGCTCTCCCGGTTCCACACTGAAACCATTCGTCTACGCGCTCGCCCTGGAACAGGGGTTGATTCATCCGTTGTCGATCCTATCCGACGCGCCCCAGAGTTTTGGCGATTATGATCCGGAGAATTTCGATCGGGAATTCGTCGGTCCAATCCGGGCATGTGACGCGCTCGCCCGAAGCCGCAATCTTCCCGCGGTTGAGCTGGCCTCTCGATTGCGACATCCCACATTTTATGAATTTCTCCGCGGCGCCGGCATTAAGTTACCGCGCTCGGAAGGTCTTTATGGATTGACCCTTCCGTTGGGCGGGGCCGAAGTTACGATGGAGGAGCTGGTCCGCCTGTACGCTACGCTACCTAATAACGGAGAGTTGCAGCCGCTTCGCCGAACGTCGCACGATCCAATCGTATCGCGCGGTCGACGCATTATCATGCCGGAGGCAGCATTCTTGACGCTGGAGATGCTCAACCAGCCACGGCCCGAACTTGGCGCCGCATACTCGGACCAGGTCGCCCCGGTGTTTTGGAAAACGGGAACTTCTCATGGTTTTCGCGACGCGTGGTCGGTGGCTGTCTTCAATCATTATGTGCTCGCGATTTGGATTGGAAATTTTGATGGCCACGCCAATGGGAATTTCACCGGACGAGTCGCTGCCGCTCCGCTCCTGTTTCAAATCATCGATAGTTTGCGTGCAGGTTGGCCCGAACCTAACCAGCCGCATATCCCGCCGGCTGGCGCGAATCTAAAACGCCTCTCGTTTTGCGCGGTCTCGGGTGATTTACCCGAATCGCACTGCACACAGCAGGTCGAGGGGTGGTTCATTCCGGGCATTTCGCCGATCAAGCTTTGCGATGTGCATCAGGAAGTGCTTGTCGACGCTGCTAGCGGCTTGCGGGTGCCCAGAGATGACGGAACGCGCCAGCTCCGCCGTGAAGTCTATGAATTTTGGCCGACAGAGTTGTTGTCGATTTTCCGCCGCGCCGGCGTGCCGAGAAAATTACCGCCGCCCTTTTTGCCTGGAACGTCCGCTGAATTGACCGCACGCACTGGAAATGCGCCACGAATTATTTCGCCCGCCGAAGGACAAAAGATCCTGCTGACATCCGCCGGCACGATCGCGTTGCGAGCGAAAACAGATGCCGATGTGCGGGAAATTTATTGGTTCGCGGGCAACACATTCATTGGCCGGACCAATCCACAAGACGTCGTTGCGTGGAAACCAGTTCCGGGCAGTTACGAACTCACCGCCCTGGACGACCACGGTCGCGCCGGGTCATCGGCGTTCACCGTGCAATAAAAGCCCCACGCCAACTGAAAAACGGCCGATTCGCGCAAAGATTTGCGTTGAGATAGTTGCTGCGGTTCTTTGCAGTCCGCAATTGTTAAGGAGTTCACCCGCCGTAGCCTTGGCGAAGGCGGGCATTTCGCACGATGTCCCGTCAATACACGATACAACGCGCTCCCGCGTCGAACTCGATCCAAATCGACTACTCGGCCGAGCTAAACGACCAGCAGCTTGCAGCTGTGACCGCGCCGCCCGGGCCGCTTCTTGTGATTGCCGGTGCAGGATCGGGAAAGACCCGTACCCTCACATATCGCGTGGCATATCTTCTCGAAAACGGCATCGACCCGCGAAACATTCTGCTTCTCACGTTCACGAACAAAGCTGCGCGCGAAATGCTGGGTCGCGTCGCCAATCTGTTGCCGATCGATGCCAGCGGACTTTGGGGCGGGACATTCCACTCAATAGGAAACCGGATTCTGCGCCGGCACGGCAGTGCGCTCGAGTATTCGAGTGGATTCACCATCATGGACCGCGAAGATCAAAAAGAATTGATCGACGCAGTCGTAGCCAATGCGGGAATCGACCCGAAGGAGATTCGATTTCCGAAGGGTGATGTGCTCGCAGAAATTTTCAGTTTCGTCGTCAACACAGAGAATCCCGTGGAGGAATTGCTTGCGGAAAAGTTTCCGTATTTTCTGCCCCTGCTCGAGAAGATTCAAGACGTCCGCGAGCGCTACGAAAAAAAGAAGAAAGCGACAAACTCGATGGATTTCGACGACCTGCTGCAAAAAACCTTGTCCCTGTTTCAGCAGCACGAACGGATCGCGGAAATTTATCGCCGGCAGTTTCAATTCATTCTGGTCGACGAATACCAAGACACGAACAAAATCCAGGCTGATCTCGTTGATTTGCTCGCCCGCGATCATCACAACGTGATGGTGGTAGGCGACGATGCGCAGTCGATCTACTCGTGGCGCGGCGCCAACTTCCAAAATATCCTCGAATTTCCAAAGCGTTATCCGGACGCGCAGGTCTTCAAGATCGAAATGAACTATCGCAGCGTGCCGGAAATTCTGGACGTGGCCAACGCAGCTATCGCCGCAAACGTTCAGCAATTCCGCAAACATTTAAGTGCGACGCGCGAATCAAAAGCGCTGAAACCGGCCCTGGTGGCCCTGAACGATAGCGGAGAGCAAGCACAGTTTGTCGCGCAGCGGATTCTGGAGTTGCGCGATGAAGGTGTTGATCTCAACGAGATCGCTGTCCTCTACCGCGCCCATTATCACGCCGTTGAGCTGCAGTTGGAGCTTTCCCGGCGCGGGATCCCCTATCAAATCACCAGCGGTATTCGATTTTTCGAGCAGGCGCATATCAAAGATGTGACTTCATTCATCCGCTTAGTGGCCAACCCTCGCGACGAAGTCGCATTCAAACGCATGGTGAAATTACTTCCCGGTATTGGTAATCGTACTGCAGAAAATCTTTGGCGTAATTGGGACAATTTGTTGACTGAACGGGGGGAAGTTTCGTCGTGGAGTGAACGCTTATTATCGATGTCTGTTCCGGCGAAATCAAAGAAGCCCTGGGAGCAACTCGCGCATACGCTGGACGAAATTGCTCCAGTTGGTCACCCCAGCATGCCATCGGAAATGATCACGTCCGTGGTCGAAGCGATTTATGATGATTACGCCAAGGCAAATTTCGCAAACTACGAACTGCGCCGAGAAGATTTGAATCAGCTCGCGATCTTTGCCCGCCAGTTTAAAGATGTGAACGAATTTCTTGCGCAATTGGCTCTGATCAGCAACGTCGACGCGGAAGCCGCACCAGCCCAGATAAGCGACAAAGAGTCGGTCAACCTTTCTTCAGTACACCAGGCCAAAGGTCTTGAGTTTCACACAGTTTTCGTGATCTGGCTGACCGACGGAATGTTCCCGAGCAATCGCTCGCTGGACACACGCGACGCGCTGGAGGAAGAACGGCGTCTGTTTTATGTGGCCATCACACGCGCGCGAGACGAGCTCTATCTCGCTTATCCGCAAATGCGGTTAAGCGGAGGGTACGGCGATGTTTTCCAGCGGCCCTCGCGTTTTCTTCAGGAAATCCCAAACCAGTTGGTAGAAGATTGGCAAGTGCAACGCCGCTGATTTCGATAATTGCCATTCCGAACAGAGCGCAGCGAAATCGAGGAATCCCTAACTGTCGAATAAAACGAATTTGAATCAGAGATGTCTCGACTTCGCTCGACATGACAAGATGACGCATCCAGGACTGAATCTTTCACCAGAGAACAAGATCGCTGGAGTTCTCGTCCCGCTGTTTGCGCTACGCGGCACAGACGACTTGGGAATCGGTGACACCGGTGCCCTTCGGGAATTTATCGACTGGGTCTCGCAAATTGGATTCAAGCTTGTTCAGCTTCTGCCCATCAACGAGACCGGGACGGATAACAGCCCATACAACGCGGTGAGTGCGATGGCGATCGAACCAACCACGTTGCACCTAGCGCCAAACTCTTCTCCAGATTTAGCACGCGAAGACATTGATGCTGCAATTGCCGGTGCCGATCTTCGCAGTCTTCGTCTTGGCGAAGTAAAATACCGCCAGATCAAAAAACTAAAGCGATGCATTTTAGAGAAGGCGTTTACGAATTTCTCCGCTAACGCCAGCGAAGAAAGGCAGTTGGAATTCCGGACATTTTGCGAAGAAGAAGCTAGATGGCTGCGCGATTACACATTTTTTCGCGTCCTAATGGAGGAGAATGAGGATTCCGCCGCGTGGAATCGATGGCCAGCGCAACACCAGTCAATAGAAAGAGCGCGAAACTGGTTAGGTAGTCTGCCCCAAGATCGACAGGGAACGCTGGCCACCCGTCAGAATTTCTTCTCCTACGTCCAATGGGTTGCGCACCAACAATGGCGCGCAATCAAATCATACGCTGAGGAACGCGGCGTAGCACTGATGGGCGATATTCCATTCGGCGTCAGCTATTACAGCGCGGACGTTTTCGCGCGGCCGGATGATTTCGTGCTCGATTGGTGCGGCGGCGCGCCTCCTGAGCCTTACTTCAAAGACGACGCTTTCACGCAAAAATGGGGTCAGAACTGGGGCATCCCGCTCTATCGCTGGGACCGAATGCGCGCGGACAATTTTGAGTGGTGGCGTGACCGCGTCCGGGCTGTCCGGCGCATTTTTCATCTGTTTCGCATTGATCACGTGCTTGGATTTTATCGCATCTATGCCTTCCCGTGGCGGCCGCGGAAGAACAGACAATTTTTTCCGCTCGATTGGAATCAAATGCTCGAACAAACCGGCGGTCTCGCACCACATTTCGTTCCGCGCGACGACGCGACCCCCGAAAACTCCGAGGCGAACAAACGTGAAGGCGAAGAGTACCTGCGCGTTGTGCTGGACGAAGCAGGCGCCACACGAGTGATCGGCGAAGATCTCGGACTTGTTCCTGATTATGTACGACCCAATCTGCGCGGACTCGGCATTGCGGGATTTAAAATCCCGCAATGGGAGGTTCGTGGTGAACAGGTCACGCTCGGAAACGAATACGAGCGGCTTTCCGTGGCGACTTATTCAACGCACGATCACAAACCAATCCGCGCTTTGTGGGAAGAAGCCTTTGAACATCCGACAGCGACATCGGAGCAATCGCAATTCGATTTGGCGAAGATCGCTGTCTTTGCGGGCTTCGATCCAAGAATCGATCAGATCGATTTCGAAAAAGATTTCTACGGGGCGATCATGGAAGCGCTTTTCAAAAGCGAGGCATGGCTCGCCATTGTCATGATCACGGACCTGCTCGCCCGTAAATACCGCTTCAACGTCCCTGGGACTAAGGCAAACCTGAATTGGACTCGCCGAATCCGGCGCTCGATTGCGCAGCTGATTTCCAGTCCTAAAGAGCAAAGGCGAATGCAATTGATCCAGGAGCTGTTGAAAAAGACAGGGCGCATCTGAAATTTCTTGTAGAGGCGTTTGTATCAAACGCCTAACAAATTCGTTCCGTGCCGCCGCGCACACCGCTACAACTCGCAGCTTCACTCATCATTCACAGCCATTCGCGTGGTGTTTGCCAAAAGAATTGCGTGTCTGTCGAGATCGGAGGTACTCCGGCGTGGCAGCGGATTTGCAGCATCTCTTGTAGCCGCCTCGCTCTGTCAAGGCGTTCCTCTCAAGCGCACAGCGGGAGAGCGCCATGCCTGATATGTTTTAGGCGCTCTTCTCAATAGGCGCACCGACCCTATTGCCCCACTCCGTCCAGGAACCGTCGTAGTTCCGTACGTTGTCGAGTCCTAGTAGATACGTAAGCACAAACCATGTGTGACTCGAACGCTCGCCAATACGGCAATAAACAATTGTCTCTTTTTCGGGTCCCGCTCCGCATTGATCGAAGTAGATTTTTCCCAACTCCGAAGCCGGTTTGAACGTGCCATCGTCTTTGGTAGCCGTTTTCCACGGCATGCTTTTTGCCCCGGGAATATGTCCTCCGCGCAACACGCCTTCCTGCGGATATTCGGGCATGTGGGTGATCTCGCCCCTGTATTCACCCGGTGAGCGCACGTCGATCAGGGGTTTGCCACCTTTGCTTTGCGCCAGCGCTTCATCGAAGAACGCACGAATCTCTTTGTCGAATCGCTTCTTCGGCACGGGATAATTTGTCTTCGGATACTTGGGGACGTCACGCGTCATGGAACGCCCTTCGGCTTTCCACTTGTCGCGGCCGCCATTCAGAATTTTCACCTTGTCGTGTCCAAACAGTCGAAACGCCCACAGCGCGTAGCAGGCCCACCAGTTGGCTTTGTCACCGTAAAAGATACAGGTGGTCTCTGGTGTGATGCCGTTGCGCCTGCAGAGCTCCGCAAATTTCTCGGGCGAGATGTAGTCCCGAACCACAGGATCTTGCAGATCGGCACGCCAGTCGATATGCACCGCGCCGGGAATGTGTCCGGTATCGTAAAGAAGCACATCTTCGTTTGATTCCACGATGCGGATTCCTTCGTCCTTCAGGTGTTTTTCGAGCCAATCGGTCTCCACCAGCGCTTCCGGATGCGCGTATTGCGTGAGTTCTGTAGCCATAGGAAACGAAACTTCGGGCGGCGTCTCCAAACGGGCAAGGAATTTTACACTTTGATCGCCGCTTAAGCCTTATGGCAAAATTGAAAGCGCGATAGAAAGCCGGCAGCGCTTCTGTCAGCGAGAGCGATGGTCTTAATGTTTCTTCGCTTGCAACACCCGGATTGCGTCACGTAATTCCGCAGCTCGCTCGTAGAGCTCCTTTGCAATCGCAGTTTCCATCTCGCGCTGCATGATCTCCAGTTTGGAAAGCGGGCGCTTTGCCTTCACTTCTTCAAGCCATTCGTCGAGAAAGGCGATCTCGGAGCTCTTCGACACCAATTCCGGGAAGTTTGATTGTTGCAAAAAATCCACAATCGCGTCGCGCCCGCGCTCAATTTCAGCTATGGCCTCGGCAAATTTGCCCTGGCCGAGTAAAATGGACGCCTTGGCACGCGTGTTCATCATAAGCACGTAGGGCCGGAATTGTTGAAGGCTCCAGGAGAATTCCTCGCGATCCGTATGCTCGGAAACAAAGGTGAAAAGGTCCAGATTGCGCTGCGTATCGCGCACCACACCATCAAAATCATTGATCTGAAACAGGCTCAGGTAACGATGATAATATTGAATACCTTCCTGTTGAAGCTCAGCGCATTGTTCAGGCGTGAGCTGGTAGATTTCGCCTTTCGCCCCGGCGCGGCTCGCCCGCCTCTGATGATATTCCAGAAGCGATTCACAATTGTGCGGACGCCTGCCATCCGGTCGGCCGGCCAATTCCATTTGCAACACGCCAAGATCAACTCGCAGCTGCAGTTTTTCACGGCCATCAAGGCCTGCAATCTTGCGCACCTTGATATTGCCGTTCTCGTGTGGCCAATCCTTCAGGATGGTATTGAGGTCCAAACTCATCGTAACTAAACATCGGACACTTAAGGTTGCCTTGTCAATCATATCGCAAGCCGCCTTGAGTTTAGTGGCAGCCGTACCGACTGCATTCTCGATTGCTTTGCAGGCAACACGCCTGCCGTTACAATGTGGAAAGTGGAAGACGCGATTGACTTGTTTATCCGTTTCCTCGCAATCGAACGCGGTCTCTCCGAAAATTACCAGCTTTCCACCCAAAGATCGCTGAGCGAATTTGCGCGCTGGTGCGTCGCAAGAAAAAAAATTGAAGATCCGCGCGGTGTAACATTACCGGCAATCAGCGAATATCTTGCAGACCGTAAGCGCGCCGGCCTCTCCGCTTCCTCGATCAAACTCATCGTGGTTGCGTTGAAGATCTTCTTCCGGTTCCTCGTCGCTCAAGGCAAAATCCAGCGGGATCCAGCTGAGGCGCTGGCGCTGCCACGGATCGAGCGTTACCTCCCGGAAACGCTGAACGAATTACAAATCGAGCAGTTCCTGGAAAAAATCGACACGAACGCTCCTCATGGATTGCGCGATCGAGCCATCATCGAACTGCTTTATGCAAGTGGCCTGCGTATTTCGGAGCTGGCAAACGCGCGTCTTGAGAACTTCAACTTCGAAGAGCGAGTTGTGCGCGTAACGGGAAAGGGAAACAAGACCCGCGTTGTGCCCGTCGGCCGCAAAGCGTGCGAAGCGCTCGCCGCATATCTGTCCACTGAACGGCCAAAGCTCGTGAAGCGCCGCAGCAGCAGCGAAATTTTTCTTTCCGAGCGAGGCGCCAAACTAACAACAGCGCGCATCTGGCAGATCGTGAAAGAACATGCCCGGCGCGCTGGCCTCGAACAGAACGTCTATCCGCACCTTTTGCGACACAGCTTCGCGACGCATCTGTTGGGGAACGGCGCCGACCTCCGCATCATCCAGGAAATGCTCGGCCACGCCGACATCTCGACGACCCAAGTCTACACGCATGTCGATCAGCAGCGATTAAAGGCTGTGCATCGGCAATTTCATCCCCGGGCCTAGGTTCACCTTGTGTGGAGGCAGAGTATCCGCTGCGGCAATTGAACATTGCAGGCGATAACTCTGCCGGTACAGAAGCATCTCACAATAATGCCCCATCACTTTGGGTTTGATCGAGCATCCAGCATCGAGTATCGAGCATCCGCGCCTGATAGGCGTTGGGTATGAAACGAATTCTGTTGCTGATCATCGCGGGCGCCATTGCCGCATACGCTGGTTGGTATTACTGGAATTTTTCCCAGCGAGTTTCGACCGCTCCTGTGGCCGGGATTCTGCCGAAGGAAACAATTTTTCTTGCGCACATGCCGGACTTTGGCCGAACACGCGATGAGTGGCGTCAGTCGGACATTTATCAGCTTTATCGCGAGCCCGCCGTGCTGGATTTTCTGCGCAAGCCGTTGGACAACGTGCCAACTTCGAAAACTTTTGTCACGCTGCAGGAAATCGAACAGCTCGACCCAAAGAACGTCTTCTTCGCCTTGACGTCTATCAGTGACGGCGCTCCATCCGTTGTGAGCGGCTTTCGCTTTCGCGGAACGCAGGAGGACGCGGAGCGGGTCATCGGCAAATGGCGCGCGATGCTTTTGGAACAACGCCCGGGGACCAAGGCCGAGAAGCTTCAGTATCAGGGCCACGAAATCGAAGTCGTCACCGCGACCCCATTTACCGTGGCAACAACGTATGATCGGCCATGGTTCTTCGCAGCGACAAACGTCGCCGAATTAAAGGCGCTTCTCGATCGCGTCGATCATCGCGCGCAAAATTCCGGGGAAACGCTCGACAATGACGAAGCGTACCGGATAGCCATCTCACATCGGCCATCGAATTACGCAGCGTTTCTCTATCTCCAGCCCAAAACATTTTCCCAGCGGCTTGCTGCGTTACGGGCTGCTGTGCAATCAAGCCCAACTCCCGGCGAAACCACGATGTTTGAAAAAATGCGGTGTATTGCGGCTTCGACGCGATTTGAGAACGGAAAAATACGCGACATCTTTTTTCTCGGAATGCCAAAGCTAGAGAATAACGCCACGCTCAGACGTTCGTCGCTGACGCTGGGAACAAAGGAAACGTTTTTCTATTTGGCGATGCTGCTTAATCTCGGGGAAAGGATGGAAACTCTAAACCAGATTGCCACGCTCGGCGGCGCGGTGCAGAAAGTTTTCCAGGACCTCGCCACAAAAGGGATCGCGGCCGATGATTGGAAAGCGGCGTTTGGCCTCGAGTTGGGAGCCCTCGCAGATTGGCCATCCAGTGCGCACTGGCCATCTTTACTTCTAACTTTGCCAGTACTGGACATGTCCCGGGCAAACACCATCATCGAGGCGTTTACGCGCGCCGATGAAGGGGCAATCTGGACACAGACGGAAAAGGATGGTGTCCACTATTTTTCGAAGCAATCGGTCGCCGCACTCGTCGCAACCACCCCGACGATCGCGTTATCTGATCGGATTCTTATTGCCGGGTTCAATCCCGTGTCAGTGGAAGAAGCTGTGAAACGCAGCGCTGGTACCTCATCGGAGCTCGCTGATTCGCAAACTTACAAAACAGTCGAGCGATTACTGCCAGCACCCACCAACTTTTTTTCATATGTCGATACGGCGCTGCTGTACTCAAGGCTTGATGCTTCGCTTCGTCCAATGTTGCTAATGGCGGCGGCTTTGATGCCGGCGATTGCTCGTTCCGTTGACTTAAGCAAACTCCCATCACCAGAAGTAATCACAAAGCATCTGAGTCCAATTGTCTCTTCGCAACGATATGACCGGGATGGTTATGTGGCTGAGTCGCTGGGGCCGATCACATTGGATCAGGCGGCCATTGGGCTGGCCGTCCTGAGCGGCCTCGGCACAGCCGTACGACAGCAAGGCACAACGGGCTTTGGCAGTTTGGCACCTTCGTCGAGCGCCACGCCACAGCCGACAACGAGTAGCCCATCGCCTACTCCATAGGCTGTAGCGGCAGGCTCGCCACGGCGAGCCCTCCACTTGGCAGACCTGTCGGCTGCGTCCGGGCGTTCCGTTTGCGCCGTTTCGGGCAGTCGGCAAGCCCGCCACTACCTGCGCCATTTCGGCACTCTTTCGAGTCTCAGGCACCCGAAAACGAAGAAAAGTGCTGCGGTTTGCCCAAAACGTGCTATCCTTCTCGCCTTATGGCTATTCTAAAGAAAAATGCATTCTCCCGTCGCGTTCCTGATCTGGTAACTGAGGAGCTGGTCGCTGTCCTCTCACGGCGTTCGTCGTTTGAATTTAAGCAGTTGTTCGACATCGTGCACGAGAATCTTCGGGCCCGGAACGCTGCCAGCGGTGGCGAGGAAATGCTACGCTTGCGAGCTTACGAGAAATTGCAAAATCTCGTGGCGCGCGGCGCTGTTAAGAAGAACGGTAAGAAATACAAGGGCTTGCCGTCGGCTTTGGCCAGCGCAATCGCGCAGCAGAATGGCCATCTCGCTGGTGTAAAATAATCGAACCCTGCTAGGTCCAGGGAATTCCGGATGCTACGCGAATATTTGCCGGTTCTCCTGCAAATCATTGTAGCCATTCTTTTTGCCGCTTCTGCGTTGGTTGTCAGCGTGCTCGTCGGAAAAAGCGGAAAACGTACTCCTGCCAAAGATACCGCGTACGAGTGTGGCATGATCCCTCAGGGTGAACGCCAGCCGCGCTTCAGCGTAAAGTTTTATGTCGTGGCAATGCTTTTTATCCTGTTCGACATCGAGATCGTGTTCATGTACCCGTGGGCAGTCGTGTACCGCGACGCCGTCAAGCAGAGCAGCGTTATTTTCTGGAGCATGCTCAGCTTCATTACGATCCTGATGGTGGGCTACGCTTACGCAGTTAAAAAAGGCGCTTTGGATTTTAAGAGCTAACAAAATCCCATCTGGAGAGGCTCACGCCGACGTTCCTGTTTGGGAACTGACTTAAAATTGCTGTAGGTTTCTTCTCGCGTCACCTGGGCCGCCGCGCGCACCGTTTTTCAAGGCGGAGCGAGCCATTACGTCCACTGCCGTCGGGCGGGCTTGCGGCTCTCGCAGGAGAAATTGCTGCTTCGTTCGCCGCCAATCCGAAAGCGTCAGCGCAGCCAGCGCTGCTGGTTGTTGCGGTAGGTTATATGATAAGAGCTGATGACGGGCCTGAAGCGAATCGTTTCTTTTTTGCCAAGGGAAGATTGGATCGTGGTCGGTTGGGTGATGGCGATCAAGGGACTGCTATTCTATTTCGGCGCGACGAGCTATGCAGTGTTATGGGATAAATACATAACGAGCGCCCACCAATGGTTCGGAATATGGGACCAGTGGGACTTCGGGTATTACCAGGAAATTGCAGAATTTGGGTACACCGCTACCAATGGTTCGACGGAGTTTTATCCTTTGTTTCCCTGGTTGATCCGTCTGGTTGCCTGTTTCAGTAAAAGTTATCTTGCAGCTGGACTCATCGTCTCCGGTATCGCTTCAGCGGTCGCAGCGATCATGCTGCGAAGACTAGTTCGCTTTGATTATCTGGAAAGCGTGGCAATGCGCAGCGTCTGGTTCTTCCTTATTTTTCCGACGGCATATTTTCTTCACGTTGGATATAGCGAAAGCCTGTTCTTGACTCTTGCTTTGGCTTGCCTACTGGCAGCACGCTGCGAACGATGGTGGCTCGCAGGAGTGCTCGGAGCATTTTGTTGGATGACTCGCGCTGCAGGCGCTGTTCTCGTCCCAACTCTCGCCGTCGAGGCAGCCCAACAGTATTGGGTCAGACGCAACTCCAGTAGCCACGGCCTTGAGGGCCGTCGTTGTTGGAATTGGGGATGGCTTTGGATTGCAATCGTGCCCGTTGGCTTTGCGGTATATTTGCTAATTAATTGGCGCGTGTGCGGAGATCCATTCGCTTTCCTGCAAGCACGAAAGACACTATTTGAACAGTCGTTCGCCTCGCCGGCGAAGGGGATTCGCCAGGCGATTTGGGCTCAATACCCTACCCCTCAGGAAGCAGAAATGGTGGGCGCACAGGAGCTGTTTTTCGTGGCGCTCGGCTTCATCTGTACGATTATTAGTTGGATCAAGCTGCGTCCGGTTTACGCCATGTGGATGAGTGGATCCTGGATTCTTTTTGCAAGCGTCAGCTTCTTTCGGAGCATGCCCCGTTACACGCTAACGATGTTTCCAATTTTCATCCTCTTCGCGTTGCTTGGCAGAAACCGCTTTTGGGCCGGCGTTCTCACGGCCTGGTCGCTATTATTTTTCGCGCTGTTCGCCGTGCTTTTCGCCCGTGGTGAATGGGCATTCTGATATTTGGAATGAAACGCTTTCAGTCGCAAAAGGACGAATGCGCGACGGCATTACCTTCCGCGACCGTCCGAGATCCGGTAAGGGAAGGTTCCGACGCCGCACCTCGATTTCTGCCGCTCCTCCTCGTGTTGAGTGTCCTTCTTTGGTTCTATACTACGACCGGTGGGCGACAGGTTTTTGTTAAGGAAGTGCTAGGGGGCGCCTACGATTCCCAAGCCGAACATTTTCTGCGGGGCAATGTAGACGTCGATGTAGAGGCCATCGGCCATGAAGCAATGATCGTCGACGATAAGGTGCGCACGTACTTTGGGCCGTTCCCGGCATTCCTTCGTATCCCGTTAAATTCCGTTTATCCGGCAGGGCATGGGAAATGGTCACGCATCTCCGGATTTTGTGCGAGCCTCATCGCGCTGTTTGCCTTTGCCGGCCTAATGCGCACAGCCTTGCACTCGTCGTCACTCTCGTTGCGGGGCCGCACCTGGTTGGGAAGCGCGTGCATTGTCGGCTTCGCGCTCGGCTCGCCTCTACTTTTGTTGCTTGGAAATCTTTCCATCTACGATGAGGCGATCATCTGGGGTTTGTCATGGTCACTTGCCGCGCTTTACTTCGCCCTTCGCTCGCGCCAGTCTGAGGGCGCTGCTTTGACACGTGCATTGTTGGGATTCTCTCTGTGCGCCGCCGGCGCTCTACTTTCCAGGGGCACTTTCGGCATTCCGTTTATTGCGATCACCCCACTTCTTGCCCTGCGGCTAGGACACCAAAATCGAATAACCAATCTGATGGCCCTTCTTTTGCCGCTTTGTGCTGCCTTCGCGTTTTACGTTTGGTTAAGCTACGCGAGATTCGGCAGCGTCACCGGGGTAAATTACGATTATTACATCAACCCGGTTCATACCGAATTCGCGCATAAATACGGTATATTCGCTCCGGGTCGCATTCCCTATAGTTTTGCTGACTACTTCAGCGTGCGTTTTCCAGGCCTTGAGCGTGAGCCGCCTTTTCTTCGAGCAGACCGCCATCCCTATGATTATCCTTCTCTCTTTTCAAACTCATTCAGCGAGGTCTACGTCTCTCTGCTCTGGTCTTCTGCGTGGCTTGTTTTTGCTGCCATCATGGGACTCATGCTGCTTTTCCGACGGAAAGGAGCCAATCTCTTTGAGCGGTGGATTGCTGTAGCTCTTCTGGCGCAATTTCTCTGCGTTCTATGTTATTTCACACTCGCTCAGCGTTACGCCACTGACCTTTATCCTTTCCTGATCTTCTGCCTTGTTATCTTTCTCGGTTCAGGCGGCATGGCTTTAAGACGCTCGCGTTACGCGATAGTTGGATTGGTTGCTCTTTCGGTCGTCGTAAACTCGATGGCAACGGTCTCCTGGTTAGTTAATGCCGACCAAAATGTGCCCACCGAAACAAAAGCAGTTTGGGAAAAGCTGCTAGGTCGGAATTCTTAGGAGAAATAAAGTAATAACACTGTGGTAGCCGACGAATTGCAGAAACCTGGCAATAGCCGCGATGTTTGGATTGCAACTGGAGTATCGTTGTTTGCGGCGATCGCCTTTTATCTGTCGACCAAGGCAACTCTGCACGATCTTGATTACACAAGTCAGATTGGTTCGGCCTTGCTTCGTGGCCAGTTGGGTCTTCAGGAAACACCACCTGAATGGCTCAACGAGATGATTCCGTGGGAAGGCAAATATTACTCGGCTTTCCCGCTGGGAGCAGTGCTCAGCATGCTTCCTGTAGCGCTCCTGCGAAACATGGGCCTGATCCAGAATTTCCCCGGACGTCTATTGGCAGCCTTGATTGCCGGCTTGTGCGTTTATTTCTTTTTCCGACTCGCGAAAGCATTTGGAGGCGATTACTGCAGCCTCAAAAGCAAGTCATTAGCTCGGAGGGTTCTGTTGGCTCTGTTTCCGATCTTCGGGACCTGGACGTGGTGTAACCTCGGGTTCGGCGGCGCGTGGCAAATCGCTCTTGGTTTAGCTTTACTAGGTCAAACTGCCGCTCTCTATTTTACGTTAGTCCGGCCACGCCCGTTTGTTGGAGGAGCGTTCTTTACCTTGGCGTTTGGGAATCGCACCGAGCTCCTTATAACATTGCCTCTTTACCTTAATTTGTTTTGGAACCTTCCAGGCGAAAGACTGTTCTCCTGGAAGGATATGAAGCAAGGAATCCGGGACAATCGCCGGGCGTTTGTCCGTTTTCTGAGCCTGCCGACGGCACTGGCTCTTGCGACTGCTGCTTACAACTTTGCGCGCTTCCATTCCATGTTCGAGTTTGGCTACATCCATATCCCGGAAGTGGCCCAGGAACCCTGGTATCAGCATGGGCTGTTTTCAATTCAAGCTATTCCATGGAATATCTATACGATGCTGTTTCAAGGCTTTGAGAGTCTGGGCTACTTTCCCTACATTCAGCCAAACGGCTTTGGTTGCTCAATCTTCCTGGCTAGTCCTTTCCTATGCTTTTTGTTTCGCCAGGGCGGACGCTACAAGGTCCTGTCCTGGGTAGCTATCAGCGTTTTAACACTGGTGCTCTGGTTACATGGAAATCCTGGGAGCTGGCAATTCTCTTATCGTTACGCGATGATCTTACTTCCCTGGATATTTCTTCTCGTGACAGGTAATGGTTCAGCAAAGCTGTCCGTGCCTGAGATCTCTCTGTTTGCTGTCTCAGTGGCAATCAACGCTTTAGCCGTCTGGCAATTTCTCTGGACGAACCAGATCCAGCCCTAAAACGCAAATAAACACTAATTGACGCGACGAGCAGTCACGTGCGGATCAGGCGCACGAAACGGATAAAATCATCTTGATGTTATTGCGTATTTGGTAGGCCTCACCGCTTACGATCCGTGTCATCAGGGGAATCAGCGGTAAGAGAGACGCGAACTGCTTGACAGGCTTCCGCGTTTCTGAGTAAAACCCCGGTTCCACACTTCAGCTCCGACAAATGAAAAGGAGATTTCGTTCGCGCTCAGCGTTCTTAAATCTGTGCGGTTTGCTTGGATTGCTTGTCTTTATCGCTTGCGTCTTTCTTGCCATGGTTGCTGCGTCCGCCACCGGACGAGTTCGTCGAGGCGAGACAAAGCCGCAAGCGTCGACTGCCAGCCACCCAGAAGGCGGACCCTGCCAATACGCGATAGCATACGGCGACGATACGATCGTGCCTGGGGACACTGACACGGGCAATCACTGCATCTGGTGCGACACAATCATCAATCTGCCGTTCCCATTCGCGTTGTATGACCAGACCTTCAACGCCGTAATGGTTAACTCCAGTGGGCGCCTCGACTTTGTATGTAACAACGAACCCTCCGGCTACACAGAGGCCTGCCCGCTCCCTGCATCCCCCAATAACTGCCCTTATGACTATACTATCTTCGCGCTATGGGGCGAGTGGTACACCGGAACCGGTGCGACCGGTTGCTCGACCTGGGTAAACGGGTGCGGTATCTTCACCTCAGTTTCAGGCACTGCACCCAACCGCATCTTCAATATCGAATGGCATGTGGTCCGCAGTGGAAACGACGCGCTGACGGCAAATTTCGAAGTGCGGTTGCATGAGAACGACCCAAACCGGAGTTTTGACGTGGTCTACGGCGTCATCCAGCCATATCCGTTCAGCCTCGACCTCTTCACCGCTGGCGTGCAAGGGTCGACCGGGTTTTTTACCCAGGACTTCTGCAATGTCCCACCGCCACAGAACGTGTCCAGCACTTACACCATGCCGCCTTGCGCCACTCCAACACCAACGGCGACGCCGACGAGCAGAGTCACTAACACCAATGACAGCGGCCCGGGCTCGTTGCGCCAGGCCCTCGCGGACGCCAATGGTGGCGATACAATCAATTTCGACCCTGCGATAAATGGCCGGAACATTGGCCTAACGACCGGGGAGCTTGTGATTGATAAAAATGTCACCATCAACGGCCCGGGACCAAATTTGGTCGGAGTATACAGGTCTTCTCAGACAACCTTCCGTATTTTCCATGTCATGCCCGGTTACACCGCCACAATCGCTGGTCTCACAATCAGTGGCGGTGACGGCGATCAGCAGGGTGGCGGCGGAATTCTGAACGATCACGCAATGCTGACGATGGACAACTGCGTTGTGCAAAACAGCTTCGCTTACAACAGCGGTGGTGGCATCTATAACGACGGTTCGGGAGGCAACGCGACATTGACAATCCTCAACAGTACCGTCAGTGGCAGCCATACCCATTCCGGTGGTGGTGGTATCTACAACGACGCCTCGGATGGCGGCAGCGCCACGCTGACGATGACGAACAGCGTCGTAAGCAACAATGGAGCAGCGTTTAGCGACATCGGTGAGTCTGGAGGAGACGGCGGTGGTATCTTCAACGCCGGTGGTAATCTTACGATCACCAACAGCACGGTGAGCAACAACCACGCTGGTGCAGAGGATCCGTTTCCTTCAGGTTTTGGCGGGGGTATCTATAATTATGGAACCCTGACCATCACCGACAGCACAATAAACCGCAACGGATGCTATGCAACCGGCGGCGGCATCTCTAGCGGTGGAACGTTGAGGATCACCAACAGCACCGTCAGCGGCAACGGTGCTACTGGCCAGCACGATGGCCAACCATGGGGCCACGGCGGCGGGATCTCGGGACTGGCGACTTTGAACAACAGTACCGTTAGCAACAACTACGCTAGTCTTTCAGCTGGCGGCATCGAAGGCGGCGGTACGCTCGGAAACACAATCTTGAATAACAACTCAGACGCCAACCTAACCGGCACCTTCACGTCGCTGGGTTACAACCTCAGCAATGATGACGGCAGTGGCAATCTGACCGGGCCCGGAGACCAGATCAACACCGACCCTATGCTTGGTCCTTTGCAAGATAACGGAGGACCAACATTGACTCACGCACTATTACCAGGTAGCCCAGCTATTAACACAGGCGATCCGGACTTCACACCACCACCTTCCTACGATCAACGCGGCAGTCCTTTTGTTCGCATATATAATGGTCGCATTGACATCGGTTCATTTGAAGTGCAGCCGCCACGACGGCCAAGACCCGCACCAAGATCGCAACCGACACCGCCGCCTCGCCCGACACCGCGGTAAGCGGAGCCAAAGAAGTGACAAACAAATCCACCTTGCACTCGCGGCTTATTTTGGGTGCTTCAATTTGCGTGCTGCTGTGCGCGATAGGACTGCCCGCACATGCAGAGACGATCACGGTGACCAACACTGACGACAACGGTCCGGGATCATTGCGCCAGGCTCTCGCGGATGCCAATGACGGGGACACGATTAATTTCGCGGTGACTGGAACAATTGGTCTGACCAGCGGCGAGTTGTTAGTAGTCAAAAGCATCACCATCTCAGGGCCAGGTGTTGAAAATCTTGCGGCCTCGTCCGACTTCGCCACGGTAAAATAAACACTGATTGATGCTCGGCAGTCGACAGGGCAGGCGCTCTCGCACGAGATACCGTTCATCCCAACGGGCCAGGTAGAATTGCGTCGTCGCGATGCTTGACAAGAAGGCGGCGCATTGTGGTAGAAGGTGAGCCGCCAGTGTCAGCCTGCCACATGTGAAATCTCCAAGTCGCATTTTTTCGCTCCTCATTGCCGGATCGTGCCTCGCTGCTTTGAACGCAATTCCGAGAGCAAACGCGCAGGTGAACGTGACGCAATTTCACAACCATGATTCGCGCGACGGCCTTTATGTCGATTCTGCTTTCACTCCGGACGCCGCGGCCAATCTGACCCGCGACATGAACTTTGACGGTACAATTGCCGGCAACGTTTACGCACAACCGCTTTACATCGAAGGCGGCCCAGGCGGCAAAGCGATGATCATTGCAGCGACTGAATCGAATAATGTGTACGCGCTCGATGCTTTGGATGGCAGCGTGATCTGGGAACGCAACGTCGGGGAACCGGTATCGGCGGCGGATCTAGTCTGCACCAAGTTTGATCCCATGGGCATCACCGGCACGCCCGTTGTCGACATCGCTTCACGCGCTCTTTTTTTCGACGCGATGATAACACCCGATGGCGGCGAGACTATAAAACATCTCATCTTTTCGCTAAACACAGACACAGGTGACACCAACCCAGGCTGGCCCGTGGACGTGGAGGCGACAGCTACGTATAACGGAATCAGTTTCACTCCAGAAATTCAGCAACAACGACCCGCGCTCGGCATCCTAGGCAACACTCTTTATGTTGGCTATGGGAGCATGAGGGATTGCAGTCTTTATCATGGCTGGCTCGTAGGCGTACCGATAGATGATCCTGCTAGCGTCACGGCATGGGCTGCGGCAACTGATACGCACGGCGGCGCCATATGGGGAGTCGGCGGAGTCGCCAGCGATGGGAAGAACCCGTTTGTCATCACGGGTAACACTTTCCACCCGCCAAATTGGCAAGAAGGGCAAGCGGTCATTCGCTTCCAGCCAGGCCCAGTCTTCAGCGGCTCGACAACCGACTATTGGGTGCCCCAAAACTGGCTCAATCTGGACACTTTTGACCTGGATCTGGGCAGCTCAGGCCCATTGCTGGTGGACGTGCCTGGTGCCACGCCATCGCATCTCGTCGTCGCGCTAAGTAAGGACAAGAATGCCTACCTGATCAATCGAGATAACCTTAGCGGGATCAGTGCCCCTGTGGCTGCGTCTCAGGTTGCCAGTAGCACCATCCTCCAAGCGGCCACTACCTATCGGACCAAACAGAATACTTATGTCGCGTTCCGAGCCAACAACGACGGTAACACTGTCCTTTCAGCTTTCCGTATCACTGCAACAATGCCCCCTACCATCGACATCGCCGACGGTTGGAACGTCCCAAGGAACAGTGGCGGTTGCGGCTCACCTTTTGTCACCTCTACCGATGGCAATAATAACATGATCGTATGGGTAGTTGGCACAGAGGATCATCAAACTGCGGGCGATCAACGGTTACACGGCTACGACGGGGCGACGGGTGCAGTTGTTTACGATGGTGGCGGCCCGAACGAACTGATGGCTGGGACACATTACTATAGCACTACCGGCATCGTGGCTCGGGGACGCATCTATGTCGCCGGCGATAATAAAGTCTTTGCCTTTGAAGTGCCGGGATCATCGCCTGCACCTACTCCCACACCGACAGTGACACCCACTGTCACTGCGACACCTACCGTAACGCCTACGCTCACACCAACCCCTAGCCCAACGGCAACAACAAGACCTAGCCCAACACCGAGGCCTAAGCCAACTCCGCGACCTCGCCTGATACCCTGAAACACATGATGATTGGTGATCTGCGATCTGTGATCGGTACTCGCCGTTACCGGGCGACGTGGATATTCGAATTTCTTTCGAAACCTACTCGCGAAGACCTTCGGAGTTCAGATTTAGCGTTTCGTGCCACCCGCGCTTTAAAGCTTCAACGTTATAACAATGCAACGTGGCGAAGCGGTGCTTGACACAATGTCCGTGCGTCGTGGTAAAAGGGCGGCGGGAAATTACTAAACATGTACGCCACGAAGCCGCTTTTTTTTATTCTAGCGGTTGTCTTTGTTTTTTTCAGGAGCGCAGGTCCAACAAACGCCATGCCCGCATCCGCTACGCGAAGCGTTGCAGGCGCGGCACAGGTGAGTGTAACCCAGTTTCATAATCACGATTCGCGTGACGGACTTTACATTGACTCTGCTTTCACACCGGACGCTGCGGCCAATCTGACGCGCGATCTTAACTTTGACGGCACAATTTCTGGCAACGTTTACGCGCAACCACTCTACATCGACGACGGCCCAGGCGGCAGGCCAACGGTCATTGTCGCGACGGAATCGAATAACGTGTACGCGCTCGACGCTATGGACGGCTCGGTCATCTGGGAGCGCAACGTGGGCGATCCCGTGTTGGAAGACGATCTCATATGCCATGGTAATATTGATCCCTTTGGTATTACTGGCACACCCGTTATCGATCTCGCCTCGCGCGCGCTTTTTTTCAACGCGATGATCACACCTGACGGCGGCCAGACCAAGAAACATCTCATCTTCTCTCTTAATGCGGACACAGGGGAGATCAATCCCGGCTGGCCTGTGGACGTGGGTGAGGTTGCGGTTTATGACGGCACGACCTTCACACCATCCGTACAACTTCAACGGCCCGCACTTGGGATCGTGAATAACATCCTTTACGTGCCGTATGGCAGTTTCTCGGATCATTGCGATTACCATGGCTGGCTGGTAGGAGCGCCGATAAATAACCCGAGCGGTGTAATGGCCTGGGCGACAGATGCTATTGGCGGCGCCATATGGGGAGTTGGCGGCGTAGCCAGCGATGGACAGAACCCGTTCGTTACTACTGGTAACACCTTCAACCCACCAAACTGGGGAGGTGGCGAAGCGGTGATTCGCTTCCTACCAGGGCCGATCTTTACCGGCTCACCCAGTGATTATTGGGTGCCGCTAAACTGGCTGGACCTCGATAATTTCGATTGGGACCTTGGCGGCTCTGGGCCGTTGCTGGTGGACGTGCCCGGCGCAACGCCTTCCCACCTGGTAGTCGCACTGGGCAAGAACGCAACCGCATATTTAGTGAATCGGGATAATCTCGGCGGCATTAGCGCGCCCATAGCTGCGTCTTTTGTTGGCGGGCCTGGCATCATCCAAGCAGCGGCAACGTATCGAACCCAACAGAGCACCTACGTAGTCTTTCGCTTCAGTACTAGTAAACTTTCGGCTTTTCGCATTACTGCAACTAACCCGCCTATGATCGCCAATGACTGGAGTGTCACAAGGCAGGATGGTGGCTGCGGGTCGCCTTTTGTCACTTCAACCGATGGCAGTAACAACATGATTGTATGGGTCATTGGTACGGAAGGGCAAGGCACAAATGGTGATCAGCAACTACACGGTTATGACGGAAACACTGGTGCGGTCATTTACGGTGGAGGTGGACCCAACGAACTCATTCCCGGAACGCATTCGTACAGCACTACTGGCATTGTTGCGCGCGGACGCATCTATATCGCCGGAGATAACAAAGTGTATGCCTTTGCGGTGCCTGTGCCGACGCCTACCCCGAGACCTATTCCAACACCGAGACCTCATCCGATTCCGCGCCCTCGCCCAACGCCTCAGCGCTGAATCGCAAAGGTGGAGGCGTATTGTAGAATTCTCCTATTCGGTCGGCTTCCAGCCATGTTTGACAGAAGACATCGGGCGCTTAGGGTTCGCGCTTGTGCGAGTGGATGATCAACGCGATTCGCGGGCGACGCATTTACGGGGGAACTGGGGCCGGCTCCTTGTCCGGCATAGCCGCCGGCGAAGGCGGTTCAGCGATTAGCTCTCCGCCATGTTGGCTCTGATTTATCTGGCGCTGGCAATTTGCCTTGGCGATTTTCTCTGCCGCCGATTTTATCAGTTTGTATCTGTTCCACATCGCTGTGCGACGGCTGTGCTTGTTGGGCTGCTGATTAGCTCGTGGTTCACGTATCTGGCCGGGTTGGCTTTTGCGCGCTTCTGGCGACCTCTCCTATGGGGCGACGCCCTTTTCTTCGTCACAACAATTGTGTTACTCTCCCTGCCTCGATGGAAACATAAGATTGCAAAAGCGAATCGAGGCGAAACCGAGAGTCAACCTTCGACCGCTTTGTACCTGCCTCGTCCGAAAGGTTCAAACTGGGCTGACTGGGCACTCATTACCGGATACGTGATTCTGGTGTCCTGGATGATGTTCGCCTCGTTTAACACGACGGGGAGCAAGCTGCAGATCTCCAACCCCGAGTACAGCGACTTCGGACCGAACACTGCGATCATGCAAAGCTTCGCTGTGGGTCACAACTTTCCCACGGAGTACCCGCACTTCTCAGGGGACCGAATTCGATATCATTTCCTGTTCTACTTTCAGGGTGGAAATCTCGAATTTCTCGGCCTCGATCCCACGTGGAGTCTCAATGGGCTAAGTATCATGACGATCGTCGCGATGCTCATTCTTGTGATGGCGCTCGGCGAGGCGTTGTTTGATTCGCGCGCAGTCGGACGCGTGGGTTCAGTGCTCTTCTTCTTTTTCGGGTCGCTCTCCTATGTTCCCTTTCTTCACAAACAGACCTCAGTACGCGGAGCAACTCAAGCCGTCATGCACCTGCGGGAGTTTCTTCCAACGATATTTCCGTATCGTGGCGAAGCATGGGGTACGTGGTCGCAAGTGACGTTTCTTAATCAGAGGCACTTCGCGAGCGCCATTGGAATATTGTTGTTGGTTTTGATTTTCCTGACGATCCAGTATCGTGCCTTCTATGCCAGACGAGCTGCGGCCAAGGCGCTAATAACCGGACCGTGTGTTTCCCCAGAGACCGTGGCGGAGACACTCCCGGGCAACACGGCTTCCACTGAGGCTCTTTCAGTTTCGACAAGCGCAGTGCCTGTTACGCCAGTCCTGGAACCCGAGCAGCCATCTGTTATCGCCGCACAAACCATTCGGAGTACACTCCCAGGTTTTGTTTTTTCAGGCGTCCTACTCGGTCTTCTGCCGATGTGGAATAGCGCGGTCTTTATCGCAGCGTTCGCCATATTGGCAGTCCTACTTGTCTTATGTCCTTTACGGCTTCAAATGCTCGCGCTCGCTGTGATGACAGGAGTCATCGCACTCCCACAGATGCTGTATCTAAGCGGAGGAAGTGGCAGGGCGCAGATGCCAAAGCTCTTTCACTGGGGTTATACAGTCGACCATCCTACAGCCTTAGAAGTCGCGAAATACCTGGGATTCACCTTTGGCTTAAAATGGCTGTTAATCGCGCTGGCGTTGATCTTCGCTACAGGCTTGCAAAGGCGACTATTTCTAGCCGTTTCGAGCCTCCTAGCGGTGGCTTTTTGTTTTCAGTTCACCATCGAGGTCCTCGCAAACCAGAAGTTCTTGCATATTTGGGTCATCGTTGCCAATCTGTTTGTTGCTTTCGCGTTGTGGCGCTTATGGCGCTTATTCCTGGCGGGAACTACCGTGCCTGGCAAGCTGGCCTCGCTTGTTCTCTTTGTCTCAATTATCCCAGGCGGTTTGATTGAATTCTTTCCGATTCATAATACCTACTGGAGCGAAGTCGCTTATAAGAACGACCCACTAATCGAGTGGCTGACGAAAGAGACCAAGCCGCGCGAAATCTTTCTGACGAACCGCTTCGTGAATCATCCAATGTTGATGGCTGGACGTCGCGTTTTTTATGGCTGGCCTTACTACGCGTGGTCAGCCGGTTATAACGCGAGTAAGCGCGATAAAGATTACCTCGATCTGTTTCAAAGCAGGGACCCGCGAAAGGTATTCCGCCTTTTGAAAGAGAATGGCATCAACTACATCGCTTTCGACAACGCTGTGCGACGAGGCGAGTTCGTCAAACGCCACAACGAACAGATCTATGCCAGATATTTTCCGAAGATATTTGAGGACAAGCACAATAAATACGATTTGCTGACAATTTATAAGGTGCCGGATACAGAGCCTCCCAACATGCGTTCCCTCCCCGAACGCGCCACTAACATGTTCGAGGGCGGCAAGGGGACCGAGTATGGACAGTTAGATTTTCCACGCGGGATGACGGTCGATTCGGCAGGGAACATTCTCATCGCCGATACTAATAATGGACGGCTTCAAAGATTTTCGCCAGACGGGATATTTCTTGGCCTGATTGGAAGGAAAGGCGACGGCCCAGGAGAGTTTCGAGAGCCGTCCGGGCTAGCTATCGATTCGCGCGGCAATATCTATGTTGCCGACACAGGGAATCATCGGGTTCAGAAATTGAAGCCCGATGGAACTTTCTTGGCTGAATGGACAGGTGTTGACCCGGGATTTGACTCTCCACGCGACATCTGTGTTGGAAAAGACAACAGCCTCTACGTTGTCGACGAGGGCCATGCACAGATAGTAAAGTTCGATGCTGATGGGAACGTGCTAGCCGTGTGGGGCGAGCGAGGATCTGGAAACGGACAATTCAATCCGCCAACCTCCCTAGCTGTCGATGCACCTAACAACCGGGTATACATCGCCGACCCGGTGAATGGCCGAATACAAATCTTCGACACAAGCGGCAACTTTGTTGGAACCTGGCCTGTGCCGCAGTGGCGACCCATACAAGGCGCCTGGTACATGCAACATTTGGTTATCGACTTACAGCTACGCCGCCTGTACGCAACCAGTACCCAAACAGATGAAGTGTTCGTTTTCAGTCTCAACGGTACAAGGATTGCATCGTTACGACCCAAGTTGCCTGACAAACTTGAGGGTGCATCGGCCTTGGCGATTGCAAACCGGAACCTTTACGTGCTCTGCACTTTCGGGAATCGCGTGATCAAGATCGATCTCCCAACAAGGTAGAGAGTCAGGGACCAGCAGGTCCATCGGTTCCGCCGATCTCTTTCACGGTGTAGAGTGGCCTCCCTTTGACCTCATCATAAACGTGGCCAAGGTATTCTCCCAGGATGCCTAAGCAGAGTAACTGGACGGCGCCAACAAAAAAAATTGCGGCTGTTATGGCCGTGTAACCAATCAAAGGTGTGGGGCGTTGAAAGATACGCCAGTAAACAACCAGCAAAATCATGACTAACGCAAAGCCACCCACTAACAAGCCAACATAACTGGCAATGCGCAGTGGAACGCGTGAAAACGAGACGATACCGTTTAGAGCCAGGCTAAACGACTTGCGAAAACCGTACTTAATGTTGCCAGCAAAGCGCGGATCGCGTTGGAATGGCACTTCTGTTTGGCGAAAGCCAACCCAAGCCCGCAAACCTCGTAGATAGCGGCCACGTTCCGGCAATCTGTTGAGAATATCTACTACACAACGATCCATAAGGCAGAAATCTCCAGTGTCTGAGGGAATATCAACATCCGTGAGCAGTCGTAGAATGCGGTAGAACAGGTATGCGAACCCCTTTTTTATGAAGCCCTCCCGTCGTCGCAACGTGCGCCGCGCGTATACCACTTGATATCCTTCGCGCCATTTTTTAACCATCTGAGGAATGACTTCAGGCGGATCCTGCAAGTCGGCATCCATTACTATCACTGCTCTGCCACGTGCAAAATGAAGTCCGGCGGTTACCGCGACTTGATGGCCGAAGTTCCGAGCAAGGCTGACGTAGCATACGCTTGGATCCCGGCGCTGAAGCTCGCGAATGAGCTCGATCGAACGATCACGGCTACCGTCATCAACGAAAATGATCTGCACATCGTCACCGATGCCTTGACTGACGGCCTTCAGTCGGCGGTACAGCTCAGAAATTGTTTCCTCTTCGTTATATATTGGAATAACGAGCGAGAAGAACCCCACACACACGAGGGAAGGTAATGAGAAACGCGTTCGAAATACAAGACGATTTACGACATAATTACGCGCCGATCACTCCCCGAACCGTCCTTTCGAGATTCATGTCTCAGTCTTCGGAAGGAAACCCACTATGGCACACGGCCCGATTCTTATCGCTAGTTCGCAAATGACGGGCGAGTCATTCTGGTCACCCGGATTGCCGTGGTACCAATGATCTTCATTGCTCCAGATTAAGATCCGTGTCGATCGATTCTGTTATGATATACCGTGGTCGCCCTTTAACCTCTTCGTAGATCCGGGCCAGGTATTCGCCAATGATGCCCAGGCTAATCATCAACAGACTGGCAATAATCAATTCCAAAAGAATTACGGTTGTGAAACCGGTAAAGGCGCGGCCAGCGAGTTTGAGGTAGAGTGTCTGGATTCCCAAGCCAACGGCAAACACAAAAAAGATTACGCCGGCAAACGTCACCAGGTGCAGGGGGAAGGACGAAAATGTAGTTATCCCAACGAGGGCAAGCTTCGCCCGCCTCAGGTAAGACCACCCCGATTTCCCTGCACGACGGGGACCTACCTCAAAGGGAATTTGAATCGTCTTGAATCCCATCCAGGCAGTCATGCCCCGAAAAAACACGTTGCGCTCACGCATAGCCAACCAGGTATCGACGACCTTGCGACTGATCAGCTTATAGTCGGACGCGCCTTTCAATTCGAAGCCGGAAAGTTTGTTCAAGATCAGATAAAACAACAAGGCGCCAAGTTTGCTGCTTGCCGATTCGCGCCCGCGCTTGACTTTCACGGCTTGCACAATGTCGGCTCCTGAGCCCCGCCATTTCTCAACCATCACCGGAAGCAGCGACGGCGGATGTTGTCCGTCGCCGTCCATCACTATGACTGCGTCGCCGCGAGCGCGCTCCAAACCGGCGCAGAGCGCCAGCTCTTTCCCAAAATTCCTGCTCAAGCGCACAGCTCGCAGGCTTGGAAGGGTTTGCGCCTGTTGTTTGATTGATTCCCACGTATCATCGGGCGAGCCGTCATCAACCAGAATTATCTCAAAAGGACATGCAGTCTCCTCCAACGCTCCCTTCAGATCGGATAACAATGCGCTCAGATGAGATCCTTCGTTGTACAGTGGAATCACGATCGAAATCGAAGGATGACTCGGCGAACCATCGTTCATATGTAAAATTCGCGCTCGTCTTTCTTGCAGGAACGCTCGGACAAATGTTATATGGCCGCGTTTGAATGGACAATACGCTTTTGGAACAGCTCAAGACAAATGAGCCTAAAGCGACTTACTAATCGTTGCTGAAATGCGAATTCCATCAGTCCTCAGTCGAAAACGTGTCCGAATGCTAGCATGGATAGCGGGTATCGCCCTGCTTTTTATCATATACGCGTGGGGACTCTCAAAGAACCCACCTGGCTTCTATGTTGATGAGTCGGCGCTTGCTTACAACGCCTATCTGCTTGCACATACAGGAGCCGGTGAATTTCGACCGCGATTTCCGCTCTACTTTGAGATGTTCACAAATGGCTTCACCCAATACGTCAGCCCGACCCAGGTCTACTTCCTGGCGCTCGTCTTTCGGCTTCTGCCACCCAGCATTCTCATAGCTAGAATCTTCAGCGCCTTCTGGGTATTTTCCGCGTGCCTGTTGCTAGGTCTTCTCGCAGCAAGAATCTCTGCGAATCGTGGGTCGGCTACCATGGGCGTTCGGGCACTCTTAATCGGGATTATCGTCACCGGGATGGCGCTTCTAACGCCATGGTTCTATGACATAAGGGGCTTGCTGCTGGAACCGCATTTTGTGCCAATGGCATTACTGCTTTTTTTGCTCGCGGCTCATCACGCAAGCGGAAAAGAACCATGGACCTGGATCGATGTTGGCTTGCTCGTAGCAAGCCTAGCGTTGCTGACATATTGTTACCAGAGTGGACGCTTGTTGGGCGCATTGCTAGCCTTCGGTCTGCTGTTGTTGGCGACGACAAAGCAGTGTCTGGTCGGCGTTTTGAAGGTATGGTTCTTGTTCGGCTTGACGCTGCTGCCGATGTTTGCTTTCAACCGAGAACATCCGGCTGCTTTGGTGAGGCGACTGTACGAGATATCGTACGTCCGGCCCGGAGTACCCTGGAGGGATATCGCGTCTGAATTTGTGAGGCGTTATCTGGAAGACCAGGGTTTATACGCTTTGCTAATGACGGGCGACTACCATCCGCGCCATCACGTCCAAGGCTCTGGAGGCGCAATATTTCTCGCAACGTTCATCCTCGCGATGATCGGGTTGCTCCTCGTATGTGCACGAGGCTGGCGCGATCCGTGGTGGCGGTTCGTCCTCTATGGACTAGCGGTTTCGATTATACCAGGCGCAATCACGATCGAACCGTTTCATCAATTGCGCCTTTTGGCCTATCCGGTCTTTCTGTTACTGCTTACGGTTCCGGCGCTTGAATGGTTGCTTGCGTCCCATGCGGCAAAAGAAAGCGGTGCCGAAGGGAGCCATGAAACCCTTGCCAGTCAACAGTTCCGGGGAACGTTTGGGGGTGTATCGCGTCCGGCGCGCCTCTGTATTCTTTTTCTCCTCCTGGGCGCCACCGTCCTCCAAGCCGCGCGTTACCAAACAGTTTTTCGCCGCGATGGGCCCAAGCGGGAATATGAGTTCGATGTTCCTTACAAGGCGGTTTACGACGCGGCTGTCGCCCAACCAACTCGCCCAATCTACCTTCAAGACGGGAAATGGGGGCCCGCCTACATTCATGCGCTGTGGTATGCAACCATCGAGGGGAGGCCTAAGTCGGAGTTTGTACATCTCCCGGATCGCGGAAAAGCTCCGCGAGGCTCGGTTGTCATTAGTTCGGCCGAGAATTGTCAGAATTGCGAAATCATCAAGCGGAACGGAGTCTATTTTGTTTACCGGGTAAAATAGATGGCTTGAACCAGCGATCCAATCGACGCTGCGCAAAACACCGGCAGCGCCTCGCGAAAGCTAACTTGACGGCTTTGACCACGGATTCGGACTTGCGCGCGTCATCGGAAACGCCTATTAGCTTTACCCTCATGGTTCATCATATCGTTCTCTATAAACTTAAACCCGAGGTCACCCCTGCCCGCGTGGAGGCGATGATGATGAATACGCGCATGCAGCTTCTGAAGATCCCCGAGGTCCTGAACATCAAATGCGGGAAGCGGATCGACCCCGAATTGCCGTGGCCGTTCTTCATTGCCATCGATTTCGAGTCGATGGATAAATACGCAATCTTCCGCGAAGACCCCATTTTCGTGAAATTCATGGAGGAAGTGATCAAGCCAAACACGGAAGATTCCCTGGACCTGGATTTCGAGATGGATCCGGGCAAGGACGTTCGCTTTTCATAGGGTGGAAAACGTCCAACGCCGAACGCCCAACTTCCAACGCCCAACGTCTCATTGCCCACGAAACACACGAAATAAACGAACGATTTCTTCTTGGCAGCCGTAGCGCAGCGAAGGCAGGTTTCGCGTCAATTCGCGTGATTCGCGGGCTCATCTTGTTAGTCTACATCCGGTTCGATGCGTCTAGGCTATTTGTACTCCCGGTATCCCGTACTCTCGCAAACGTTTTGCGACGCAGAGATGCTGGCGCTGGAACGGCTCGGTTTCCAGCTTGAGATCGGCTCGGTATATCCCCCGCTCACCAGCCTCCGGCATGAGCATATCGCCTTTTTGCGCGCACCCACTCATTACGCGCCTCCGCAAGAGATTTTAAGGATTTCAGAAAAGACCGCGAAAACAGACGGCAAATGGCCCCGTAACCTGGTTGACCGCCACGACCAAAAATATGGTCCCGGAGCAAAAGCAGAACAGCGCGCGCGCAATGCCCTTTACTTTGCCGATTATTTCAAGCGCCGCGGCGTCGATCATGTTCATGTTCACTTCGCAAATCGAGCGGCGCACACAGCGATGTTCTTGAAAGAGATTTCTGGGATTCCATTCAGCGTCACGGCGCATGGACAGGATTTCATGAAGGACCTTGGCAATGATGATCTGTTGCGGGAAATCTGCGCTGCCGCAGAGTTTGTTGCGGCCGAAACGGATTACAGCCGCGACCTGCTCCGCCAACGCTGCCCAGATTCTGCGACGAAAATTCACCGTGTTTACAACGGGATGGACCTGACGCGTTTCCCGGCACCGAACCGGGAAGCGTCGATAAATCAGGTGCCGCGTATCATCAGCATCGGTCGACTGGTAGCGTTCAAAGGATTTGAATATCTGATCGATGCTTGCGCCGAGCTCGCGCGACGAGGTCTTGAATTCACCTGCGAAATCATCGGCGACGGCCCGTCACGCGGTGATCTCGAGGCAAGAATTAGAAAGCTGAACCTCTCAGATCGAGTTCGTCTGCTCGGGTCACTGTCGCAGCATGCGGTCCTGGAGAAACTCAGGGCTGCTGATATTTTCGCGCTCGCTTCGGTGATAGATGCGCAAGGCGCCAGCGATGTTTTCCCAACGGTGATCATCGAGGCGATGGCAGCTGCGCGTCCGGTCGTGTCCACTCGGTTGGCTGGAATTCCTGAATCCGTTGTCCATGGCGAAACGGGTTTGCTCGTTCCACCGGAAGATACAATGGCGCTGGCTGAAGCGCTGGGGCGACTCATCAAAGACGATAAATTGCGATTGCATTATGGCCGCGCGGGTCGCAGACGAATCGAACAACATTTCCAAATCGAGCACACGGTGGCGCCTCTAATCGAGCTTCTGCGGAAAACACCGGGGGCGGCACAAGCAAAAGCGCCCCACAGGGGCGCGCCTACAGCAGAAGCAGCAAAACAGGGCAATCAGATTGCGTACCTGATCGATCGCTGGCCGGATGGAGATTTGCCGCTCCTTGAGCGTGAGCTTGAAGAGATGAGGCGACGTAACGTGTCGATTGTCCCAATCGTGTGCGAATTGAATTCTCGCGCGCGATACACCCGAGCGATGGAAAAGATCGCGCCGTCGCTCGAGTTTCTGCCAGACCAGATGGTTATCGAAGCCGAATGGCGGGCAAACCACGCCCTTGCACAAAAACTGGAAGAAGATCGCGCACAGCAGAACGCCAGGGCCCCAAGCGCTATCTTTTTGCGGCAGGCGCGCTTTGCGCTCGTGCTTACGAGGCTCCTTCGAGAAAAAAATGTGTCGCATGTTCATGCGACGAGTTCCAGTTCTCTCGTCTGCGCGCTCATCTTAAAAAAACTTCTGGATGTTTCCGTGAGCGCCACAATTGAAGCGCGACCGGCCCTACCACATGAGTGGATTCAAAAGGCGTTGTCAGAATGCGTAGGCGGTCGTGTGAAAGATCGAAAATTAGCCCGTGACAATTCGTTCCTCGTTGATAAAACCACGTTCCGTTCGGCTCCGCAGCAGGCGCTTGGACGAGTCAGTCAAAAGAGCGGGATGGATTTGACTGCTGGGACGCGTTTCTGGCAGGAATGGGCGGGATTACTTATACGCTGTAGCCGAGAGCAATCACGGAAAGATTAGGATGTATCTTTTCGCCCGCGAATCACGCGAATAAACGCGAATAAGGATGCCGGAAATTATCTACAAGGAAGAAAGCTACGCCATCATTGGCGCCTGCTTCGAGGTGTACAACGAGAAAGGATGCGGATTTCTCGAACCAGTTTACCAAGAATGCCTGGGCATTGAGTTTGAATACCAACGGATTCCCGCGATTGCCAAACCATCGCTGACCCTTGGCTATCGTGGTCGCACACTAAAGCAAACTTATGAGCCAGATTACGTCTGTTTCAGCAAAATTATCGTCGAACTAAAAGCTATCTCTGCACTAACTGACGAGCATCGCGCCCAACTGTTAAACTATCTCCACGCAACTGGTTTCGAGCTTGGTTTGCTGGTGAATTTCGGTCACTATCCTAAGCTCGAATACGAACGCATTGCTAGAACACAGCACGTCAAACCCAAAACAGATCTCTCCGATGTCTGCCTTTGATTCATTCGCGTTAGTTCGCGTGATTCGCGGGCTTCTGAGCAAATGAACAAGAAAGCCATCCTACTTGCTGGCGGCGCCGGAACACGTCTTTTCCCGCTGACGAAGATCGTTTGCAAACAACTTCTCCCGATCTACGACAAGCCAATGATCTGCTATCCACTGGCTACGCTGATGCTTGGCGGCTTGCGCGAGGTGCTGATCATTTCCACACCGAAAGATTTGCCAATGCTGCGCGATTATTTAAACAATGGTGCGCATCTTGGAATTCGAATCGAATACGCCGAGCAACCAAAACCGGAGGGAATTGCGCAAGCGTTCCTGATCGCGGCAAAATTTATCAAAGGCTGCGGCGCGTCACTCATTTTGGGTGACAACATTTTCTACGGAAAACTCGACTTTTATCGGGAAGCCCTGGCCATCGAGCGCGGCGCTTGCATTTTCGGGTATCAAGTTCGCGACCCAGAACGGTACGGCGTGGTCGAGTTCGACACTGATGGCAAGGCGATCAGCTTGGAGGAAAAACCAAAGCAACCGAAGAGTCCGTTCGCCGTGCCGGGCCTCTATGTCTATGACGAACGCGTCGTCGAGTTATGTCGGACACTGCGTCCATCGGCACGGGGCGAACTGGAGATCACCGACTTGAATGTGCTTTATCTCAGGGAGAACCGGTTGCATGTGAAGTTGCTCAGCCGCGGCATGGCCTGGCTCGATACCGGCACCACAACAACGTTGCTCGAAGCAAGTAACTACATCGCGACAATTGAACACCGCCAGGGACTGAAGATCGCGTGCCTAGAAGAAGTCGCGCTTCGTGCTGGATTTATCACGCAATCTCAACTCGCCGATACCATCGATCGATTACCAAAAGGCGAATATCGAGATTATCTGCGAATGGTCTGCGACGAAGGGCCGGGCGCTGGACCGGAACCGGTGGGATAGCGCAAGTTCGCGAATGCTGTAGCCACGGGCCTGTGGCTGGTCGACTTCGCGCGGCTTTCACTCCAAGGAAGATGGCCCACAGTGCCGTGGCTACAGATGCCGCGGTCAGCGCCCGCGGCTATAATCACTTTGGTTGCTCGCGCAGCAGATGATTTGTGTCTGCGACCAATTTTGTCACTGCGTCCGCTTCGGTGGCGTCGTAATAGCCGCGGATCTGACCGTGCCGATCTACCAGCACTATCCGCGTGCTGTGTACGGGAATTCCCTGCTCACCGCTGCCGTCCGAAACGGCAAGCTTGAAACCATCGTGCGAGAGTTTGTAAATCGCGCTCTTTGGTCCCGTGAGGAAATTCCAACGCGCGGGATCTGCTTGCAATTTCTCCGCGTAACCGCGTAGAACCTGCGGCGTATCTTTCTCCGGATCGACGCTAAACGAAACCAGACGCACGTCGGTCTTTTCCAATGGCTTCTGTAATTCGCTCATCCGGCTGCTAATCATTGGACAAGGCCCCGGGCACGTCGTGTAAATGAAATCTGCGATCCATATCTTGCCGGCCAACTGCGGGGAACCAAAGGGCTGTCCGTTTTGATTTACCAGCTGAAAAGACGGGACTGTTCCATAAGACGAAACAGTTCGTTGCCGAAGGGCTGCCACCTCGATGTGACGCAGCCACAGTAAAAGTAACAACGTAACAATCGGAATCAGAATCAGGGTTATCTTCCAGGCAATGCCGGCGCGCGCCGACGCCTGATTCATTGTGGCAGAGGTTGTGTTCATGATTTCGTGAGAACGAGTGCCGCCAGCAATAGAGGCAGATAAACAATCGATGTGATAAACAACAAACGCGCAGCTTCTCTGGTGCGAACCCTTAAAAAGCGCATGGCGACGGCAGTGAACAAACCGCCAAGCGCCAATTCGACCGCCAGATACGCGAATGTGACGATTCCAACAAATGCCGGAAGGCCTCCCAAGATCAGGAGCAGAATACAGAAAAGGACACTTTGACTGGCGCTGCGTTCCCCGCTGAGGTCATCGCTTGAAATCATGCGGAAACCGGCTCGCGAATAGTCTTCGCGATACATCCAGGCAATGGCGAAGAAATGCGGCAATTGCCACAGCAAAAGAATTAGGAAAAGACTCCACGCGCCAACGTCGATCGGTGCGCCGGCTGCTGCCCAGCCAATCACTGGCGGGAGCGCGCCCGGAATCGCACCAACGAGAGTGTTCGCCGTGCTGGCCCGTTTGAGCGGCGTATAACCGAAAATGTAAATCGTGATCGTGATCGCGGCGAGAAGTGCGCTCAGCGTGTTGCAGGCTACCGCAAGGTAGACAACTCCAAAGATTGAAAAGACAAGACCAAGAGCGAGTGCTTCGGCTGGTCGCATTCGGCCCGCGGGCACCGGACGCATTCTCGTCCGATGCATCAGCGCGTCCGCCTTACGTTCCCACCACTGATTAAGCGCCGCGGCTCCGGCAGCTGCAGCCGCTGTTCCGAGCACGACGCGAAACAACGCGGCATAATCGACAGACGATCGCGATCCGAGATAAAAACCGACTGCGGTGGTCAGTAAAACGAGTGATGTCAATCGCGCTTTTACTAACTCGAAGATGTCGGCAATGAATCTCCTCGGCGCGAACGCGTGTCTCGCAGTTTCGACTTCGAGTGCTGCGGTTTTCATGCCAGGACAGGCTCGCTATGCGGCGCGCCCGGTCGCGCCCTGCCAAATTCTTTTCGAGAAATTCGCCAGCAAATGGCCGAGATACTCACCCCAAACGATAGCATGACCGCGCCGACCGCGACATGCGCCGTCGCGACGTCAGCAGCTTTATTGCTCCAGATTGTCCATGCACCGAGCGTCAGTTGGACAAGAAGAAATGCGATCCACCAGATCGACAATTTCTTGAGCGCGAGAACCTGACGCGGGTCTCTCCAAACACGCGAACAAAACGCAATGAGTCCGATTGCAATCAGCAGTGCGACCAAACGATGTGTCATTTGCAACCAGACCTGGAAAGCGTCCACGTCGGACAAGCCGTGCGCATCACGCCACGCATTAATCTTTGCTAGCGCTGTCCCGCTGGTATCCGGAATCCAGGCGCCGTTCGCCGTGGGAAAATCTAGAATCGACAAATCGCGATGCTGATGACGCATTGTCGCCCCCAGCGCAAGCTGAACATAAATCGCGAGCGTGATTGCAATGGCTAGTCTTCGAATGGGAGCGAACTTTCTCTGATTGATGTCAATTTGATCGAGAGAGCGCCAAAAACTGGTCGTTACAATCGCAATCACCACCAGCAGCGCAAGAAAGGCCTGCGCAATGCAGGCATGAAAGATGCCGATTTCGTCCTTCAGCATCGTGACACGAAGGCCGCCAAGAATTCCCTGCAAGATTACACCGACGAGTGCAACGAGACCGAGATTGCGCACCCACCGCCGGCTTTCGCTGCGCCAAAGCCAGATCGCAAGAATGATCGTGAGAAATCCAACGGCAGAAGCAATCAGGCGATGGGTATGTTCAAACAAAATTCCGCCCACCCATTTTGAAAAGGGAAACAAAAACATGTTGTAGCCGAACGTGGTCGGCCAATCCGGGACTGCGAGGCCGACGTTTTTGCTCGTCACCATTCCGCCACTGCAAATGAGGAACAGGGCGGCTACGCAAATGAACCATGCGAAGCGGTTCAGCCATTTAGTCGATTTTCCCACAAAGGAAGAATACGACGAACCGGACGGGTGCGACAAATGCGAGCGGAGCGCGAAAAATTATCCGCCAGGAGTCGGAGATGCGGCAGGTTTGTTTTCCGGCTGCGCCGCGCCGGGCGAGGGCGAAGGGGAGGGAGCGCTTTGCGCGCTACGAGCGAGGTCAGCGCGTTCTTTTAGCCAGGCTTCATAATCCTGCTGTGTATCTACTACCAGAGTACCTTTCATTCCATAATGACCCAGACCGCACAACTGAGCGCAAATCACCTCGTCGGTCCCGGTCTTGACAGGAGTGAACCAAATCGGAATCAGTGAACCGGGGATGGCGTCGCCCGCAATCCGCATGCTTGGCAAAAAGAAATCGTGGATCACATCCTTCGAGGAAAGTTCCGCAACAACTGGCCGATTCACCGGAACATGAAGTTCACCGGCCGTTACGATGTCATCCTTGCCCGCGGGATCGTTCGGATCGAGACCGAGCGGATTTGAGTTGTTCTCAAAGCTAATATCGCGCCGGCCAAATTGTCCGTCAGGTCCCGGCAGGTGATAATTAAAGCTGAATTGCTGCGCGACGACGTGGACGAGCAGCGCTTCTTTACCCGGCGGAAACTGATTCACGCGCTTCGCCCAAAGCGGAATCGCGAAGCCTAAAAGGAGCACCGCCTCAATCAAAACGACTGAGAACTCCAAATGCGTCGAGATATGGCTGCGCACGCCAAGATGGTCCGCGCCCGGCTGTCGCCGTTTCCGGAACCGAATCAAAACAAAAATAAAAAATGCCGACCACCCGACAAAAAGAGTGCCCATAAACCAATGGCAGAATTCGAGGATGTGATCGATCTGATATCCGTGCGAGGACGAGTTGGGCGGCATTCCCAAGAATTCATTGATTAGCGCCAGGCTATTCATATTTGCTCAGGTCTTCGTCGGTGAGCTCCTGGTAGGGCTCAGCAGGCATGCGTCCCTGTCGCCAAAGATGGAAACTGAATGCTCCTATCCCACCCAGAACCGACATCACAGCGCCAAAAAGAAACCAGATCGCGACGGCCATGTGTTCGGTCGCTTTGCCATCCTTCGCGCCATAGCAAAACGGACACGCCAGCGCCTGCGCAACAGGCGAAAGGATAAATAAAAGCAAGGCCGACAGAATTTTCCTCTTCATGTGATGATCCGCAGCCGTTTCATCTTCCGATAGAACCAGACCCCATAAATGATCAGCGCAACGGCAGTGACAAACGATGCAATTGCGCCAGCAAGATAAATCGGCGCACCTTCCACCAGATCGACCCAGACGCACCACAATCCGACTCCCACCGCAAGCAGCGTCGAGAAAATAATAAAAACAATATGAAAGCCCTTAAGCGACATTTAGTGAAAGATCGGGTAATCGTACCACGCCAATAAGATAAGCCAGAAAAGTCCCATCACAAAGAAACCGGTGAAAATCAGGATGCGGTAAATCAGCCGTTTTTCCGCCGCCAGATGCATGAAAACCGCGGCGACAGCTCCCGCCTTCAGAGTCGCCACCAGCATCGCGATGGCGATATTGGCCTTGTCAGTACCGAAATGCACATAGGACAGCGCGACCGTGATCCCGGTAAACGCGAGCAGCAGCCCACCCACCATCAGATAACCTCGGACGTGCTTTTGTACGCCGTGCGCGTACTCCTCGTATTCCTTCGGGTCCTGCGAGATATCAGGTGGATTGTTCATGGCTTAGAGCAGATAAAAAAGCGGAAACACAAAGATCCAGACCAGATCGACAAAGTGCCAGAAAAGGCCGCTCACTTCGACGCGGTTCGCCAGATGTTCCGGGTTGCGCTGGTAAAGCTTTTTGCTGACCGGCAGCCACATGTAAATAAACACGAGCACTCCGCCCAGGACGTGAAGTCCGTGCAACCCAGTAATGGTGAAATAACTGGCGAAATACGCGCTGTGAGTCGGTAGAAACATCGTGGCGCGTTGGACGTCCTCCTTCTCGATCGTTGCAATCTTGTCTGTAACTGGCAGCGGGAAAAAGTGCGGTCGATCCATCCGCGGATTAGTCGGGTCTGCGTTTAACGGGTCGAGCGCGACTTCGTATTCTTTAGCGTTTTGGCTGTGCAGGTGCCCGGTGATCTCCAGCCGCGGGGGGAGACCGTGCTCTTCGGCATATTGGTTCCCGAGATATTGTTCGTACTTTCCAAGCGCGTCTGGTTTAATATAAGCGCCGAAATGCTCGAATTTCTGCGGCCACTCGTACGCGAGTTTGACGGTCAAGAAAATTATACCACACGTGATCGTGGCCAGCATGTACCACCAATAGGCCCGATACCTTCTCATCTTTAGCGCCGCCCACGCCAGAACGACGGTGACGGACGAAATAATGAGGATCGCCGTATTCATGGTGCCGACCGGAACGTTGAGCAGCCCGTGCGGCCACATCCCCGGCGGCGAGTCAATGCGCAAAAAAATGTAGGCGGAAAAAAGTCCGCCAAAAAGCATTACTTCCGATGCGAGAAAAAGCCAGATCCCGATCTTGGCGTTCCAAAGACCAGTGTCGGGACGAGTCGAGACTGTATAGGGAATTTCCATCGCGTAGGATCTTAAGCCAGCACAGCTTCAGCCGGCGGTTTTCGGCGAGTGCGCTCCGTCGGTTCCACGGGCTCGTTTTGCATTGTGAAGTCGCGTTCGCGCCCGGGTAAACTGTATTCGTAGGGTCCGCGATAGGCTACAGGCGTATGAACGAAGTTACCGTGTGGCGGCGGGGATGGGGCTGTCCACTCCAGAGTCGTCGCTTCCCAAGGATTGTCGTTCACTTTTTCACCGTGCTTGATGCTCCAGAAGAAATTAATGATGAACGGGATTTGGGCGAGACCCATTGTCCAGGCCGCCCATGAAATTGGCTGGTTCCATTGAAAGCCGGTCAATCCCCAAATGGTGTGATCGTTGGCGACGCCCCATCCCTGTCCGCCGTCGTACCAGCGCCGATGCATGCCGGCCATTCCCTGTAAAAACATCGGCAGGAAAATCATGTTCATGCAGATGAGGGTTGGCCAGAAGTGCACTTTGCCCCAGAACTCGCTCATCCTTCGGCCAGTCGCTTTCGGGAACCAATAATAAACGCCAGCGAAGAGTCCAAATATTGTGCCCGGCGCGACGATGTAATGAAAGTGCGCGATCACGTAGTAGGTATCGTGCAGATACAGGTCGGCCGAATTAAACGCCAGCGGGATACCGGTAAGACCGCCAATGCCAAACATCGGCAGAAACGCGATCGTGAAAAGCATCGGCACGTTGAAGCGAATCGACCCGCCCCAAAGTGAAATGAAAAACGCGCTTAGAACGATCACTGAGGGAATGGAGATCAGTAGCGTGGTCGTTTGAAAAAACGCGCTAACGGCAGAGCCCATACCCGTCAGCCACATGTGATGCGCCCAAACGATGAACGACAGGAACCCGATCGTGAGCACAGAGAACACCAGTGATTTATATCCCCACAGAGGCTTGCGCGAATTGTTTGCCAGAATTTCGGCAACAATGCCAAACGCAGGCAAAATCAGCACGTAAACCTCGGGATGCCCGAGGAACCAGAACAAGTGTTGCCATAACAGCGGACTGCCTCCGCCGCTGATCGACATCGGCACGCCATTTACAACCAGACCGGTAGGCAGGAAAAAGCTCGTATGCGCAACGCGGTCCATCAACTGCATGATGATCGCAGCTTCAAGCGGCGGGAACGCCAGCAACAAAAGAAACGCGGTGACAAATTGCGCCCACACAAAAAATGGAAGTCGCATCCAGGTCAGTCCCTTGGCGCGCAGTTGAATGATGGTGGTAATGAAATTGACGGCACCAAGCAACGACGACGTGATCAGAAAAATAAATCCGATCAGCCAGAGAGTCTGACCGTTAAACACCGGATTATGTCCCGGACCGCTATCGGCAATAGCTGCCAGTGGCGTATACGAAGTCCAGCCGCTCTTGGCCGCGCCGCCCGGCACAAAGAAACTGATGAGCATGATCACGCCCCCAACAGCGAATGCCCAAAAACTTGCAGCATTCACCTTCGGGAAGGTCATGTCCGGTGCGCCGATTTGCAGCGGCACTACGAAATTCCCAAAAGCTGCAAATGCCAGAGGCACGACACCGGCAAAAATCATGATGGTGCCATGCATTGCGCCCAGCGAATTGTAAAAATCCGGCGTCATTTTGCCGTCCGGCATTGAGCCAGGTCCGAAAATGTGCGGTAGAAATTTGCCGATCACCGGTAGCGCCTGGCCGGGATAAGCCAGTTGCCACCGCATCAACATCATCAGACAAAACCCAAGGAACAGGAACGCAAGTCCACACAGACCGTACTGAATCCCGATCACCTTGTGGTCGGTGGAGAAGATATATTTTCGCCAAAACCCGAGCTCGTGATGCTCGTGTTCGCCGTGGTGTGCGTGTGGGTCGTGATGCGTTTCGACAGAAGCAGAAGAATCCATTTCAGGAGAAAGTTATCATTTCAATATCTAGAGGGAAGATTGGTTTGCAAAGCCGAAAAAACCTTTTTTTGACGCTAGGCGCCAGTGTTCCACCATTTCGACAAGCTGGCTTTCGGAATGTCCGGAATCGTATCCTCGTCATAATGCGAAGTGTCGTTGAAAAGAGTCAATCGAGCGCGCGTCGGATCTCGAAAATCGACAATATTCAGCGCTGCGGGTTTTTGATCCAGTTCATCACGGTATCGCCGCGGATCGAACCCGAGCAACGAGCTCAATAACAGCCGGATTGTCGCTTTGTGCGATACAATCAGAATGTTCTCGCCGGGATGCTTGCGTACTAAATCAATCAATGCCGGCAAAGCGCGCGCTGTTACTGCCAGCCCGCTCTCTCCACCCGCGGGGGCAAATGTGTATGGGTCTTTTTCCCATTCAGCCATTTCCTCGGGAAACTTTTCTTCCACTTCGTGCCGCTTCATTCCTTCCCAGTGACCGTGCGAAATTTCCCGGAACCCGTCGCATGTGTGCACTTCGAGATCGTGCGGCTCAGCGATGATTCGCGCAGTCTCAACCGTTCGACCCATCGGCGACGCGTAAACAGCAGCGATCTTCTCGTCTTTTAACCTTTTTGCCAGGCGCCGGGCCTCTTCTCGACCTTTTTCGGACAACTCCACATCTGTCTCACCTGCAAATCGATCCTCGGCGCTGAGGACCGTGTCGCCATGCCGAACCAAAAAAATGCGCGTTGCTGGTGCTCCCATAAGACACACTTGTCATGACGCAAATTGCCTCAGAAGGCAATCGTCATTCCGAGCGGAGCCGAGGAATCCCGCGGCGGAACCCACAGGTAACTTCACGGGATGTCTCGACTGCGCTCGACATGACGAAGCTATGTTTGGGGCTACATATTGCCAGGTGGGAAACGCGGTGCGCTTCATTATTCACCTCGACATGGACTGCTTCTATGCCGCAATTGAGGTTCGAGACCGGCCTTCATTGCGCGGCAAGCCGGTAGCTGTGGGCGGAGCACGCGACCGACGCGGCGTCCTGACAACCTGCAATTATGAGGCACGCAAATTTGGAGTGCGTTCGGCAATGCCGACGTTCATGGCCCTGCAACGTTGTCCGAATTTGATCGTGCTCCCCACGCGTTTCGATGTTTATCGGCGCGAAGCTGCAGCGATTCGCGGAATTCTGTATCGGTTCACATCCCTGATCGAACCGTTGTCACTCGACGAAGCTTATCTAGATGTCAGCGACCACCCCGGAGCCCCAGGGCCACTCGCCCAGATCATCCGCGGGACAATCTTTCGGGAAACGAAGCTCACGTCATCTGCCGGAATTGGCCCCAACAAATTGATCGCGAAAATCGCCAGCGAAATGAACAAACCGAACGGCCAGTTTGAAGTGAAATCGGAAGAAGTGCCCGGTTTCATGCGAGATTTGCCAGTTCGCAAAATCTGGGGAATCGGCGAGAAGACCGAGCGAAAACTCGAAGAACTCGGCGTAAAAACATGCGGTGAATTACAGCGCTTCTCGCGTCCGGAGCTCATCGATCTTTTCGGCAAATTCGGTTTTGATCTTTACGATCTCTGTCGTGGCACCGACGACCGGCAAGTGGAACCGGACCGGCCGCGTAAGTCGCTAAGCACTGAGGAAACGTTTGCCGTGGACCTAACGAGTCTGGAGCAGTGTGAAGAAAAGCTTGAGGAACTGTTTCAAGATCTAATGGCTGATCTCGCGCAAAAGGAATCAACCCGCGACATCACAAAAATATTCGTAAAATTGAAATTTAACGATTTCACCCGAACCACTGCCGAGCGCGCCGGCCTTGCGCCTACGTTACCGGATTTCCGCGCTCTTCTCGATGAAGCATTTCGTCGTACCGGAAAGCCAGTACGCCTCATCGGCGCTGGTGTCCGGTTTGCCGAAACGGCACCGGAAAGCGCGCAACTGGACCTGCTGTAGCGGTAGCCAGGTCGGCCGGAAGGGCGGCGGTTCTGCAGTTTCTAAATCGCAGTGCGCGTGTGATATTCCAGTGTCGAGATGACTTCCGCGCAGGAAAGGAAAATCAGGCAAACTGGCTGTGATGTTCGCTTTGATAACCTGACGCGACAGCTCTATGCGACCGATGCTTCGATTTATCAGATCGAGCCAATCGGTGTGACGTTTCCGAAAGACGCACAGCAAGCGAGCGCAATTATCCGCGCAGCCGCTGACGCCGGTGTTTCAGTCACTCCGCGCGGGGCGGGCACGAGCCTCGTGGGAAACGCGATTGGCGAAGGGTTAATTGTCGAGTTCTCCCGGTACAACCGCCGGATCACTGGCCTTGATCTCGAAAAACGCAGCGTGCGCGTTGGGGCAGGCGTTGTTCTCGATCAGCTCAACGATTTTCTAAAGCCACAGGGATTTTGTTTCGGCCCGGACGTAGCGACCAGCTCACGCGCGACGCTTGGCGGAATGATCGCGAACAATTCTTCGGGCGCGCGTTGCCCATTTTACGGAACAACGGCCGATCATGTGATTTCTCTGGAAGTCGTAATGGCCGATGGGCGTATCGAAAATATCGGCCAAATGCACGAATCGTTCTGCGCGGAGCGAACTAAAATCGAAAATCTTATC
>Ga0081455_10000606_pt1 | contig 46370 bp, 60 predicted proteins | sample TabmetS3T2R1_FD_70207 | JGI IMG/M metagenome (GOLD analysis project Ga0081455, IMG submission 70207) | Tabebuia heterophylla rhizosphere microbial communities from the University of Puerto Rico - S3T2R1 | ecosystem: Host-associated > Plants > Roots > Rhizosphere ...
AATTCCGAGATAGGGCAGGTGGTGGCCGATGTGCTCGAGCACGTGATCAACACACGCGCGTGCCACGGCCCGATCGGAGTCGAGGGCAAAGACGGTATCGTCCAAGAGTAAACACGACGCGAGCACCTGGGGTTTCACCGGCAACGGCAGCCCCGTGTGCGAAGCGACAACATCAGTGATTGCAGCGATGGTATCGGCGCGACCGTGTGACATGCGTGCATCCAAAATCAAAACGCCACACAGATCCATAGCCAAAAAATCCTAAACGCGATCGCCTGCTCCGATCTTGGCGACACCCGTCACCTGTGTAACCGCACGGGTGTGACGTGGTGTGGTCACGTGACGCGACGGGAACGCGCCACATGATCACAAACTCTGTTTATCACCTTGACGTGCTAAATGCGGTGCGCGTATATCCGCCGGACCGTCGGCGCTGCATCGCCGGCGTGAGTGCCTGCGGGATTGACCGATGGCATGGGACTACCGCCGTTACGGATCAGCGACCGACCCGATCCACAAGTCGCACCTGAATGACGTCACGGGCGACTACGGGTGCCCAACGCGGTTTCGCTACGCGATGGATGCGCGCGCGGCCGCGGGCGGCGGCGTGGAGTACGACCTCACGCGCCCCGTGCGCGGTGACGCGGCGTGCGGCACAGCGACGCATGAAACGATCGCGCGCGTGTTGTCATCGCCGGAAGCTCGGCCGCGCGTGCTCGGCGGTAACGCCCTCACACACACGCAAGTCGCGCGCGCGTTCTTCGAAGAGTACGAGCGCGAAACCAGCGGGCGACGCGTCGAGTGGTACGACCGCGATGGCGACGAGGTGCGCAATGACTGCGTGACGATGATCTGCGGGCTGCTCGGGAACCTGCACCGGTACGTTGCCGAGGTCGTGCTCGTCGAACCGGCGTTCATCGTGCGCCTCGGCACGCATTGGCTCTCGGGTCACATTGACCTGCTCTACCGACCGCGACGCAACCCGAGTGCGCTCGGCCTGGCCGATTGGAAAACCGGCGTGCGGCGCCCGAATCCGATCGTCATCGATCATTCATGGGAGTCGGGCGTGTACTCGGTCGCCGCGCGCGACGGTTGGTTCTTGTCGCGTGAGCACCTGAAAGCCGCCCGCAGTGAAACCGGCCTTTGGAGCGTACAGTGGGAGGGACATAATGTGACGCACCCGTCCCGGTACATCGCCGAGCGCGAGTGCGCCGAACGCGTGTTGTCATCATTCGCGATCGGTTACGACGCCATGGCGCCGGTCGTCGGCGAGGTCCATCACGTATCCGAGCTCGTGCATCTCGGTCAGTTCCCAGCCGAGATTTATCACGTGCACTTGCAGGACTACGTACCCTACAAGCGCGCGGGCAAAAAAACGATCGAGCGACCCGAGGACCTTGCCTGGTATCAGCGCCACACGCGCAGCACGGTGCAATATCGCGTCGGTGACGTGCGCGGGCCGGCGTGGCTACCGGTGCGGCTCACCGAGCACGACGTACCGCGCGTTGCGTATCGACTGAAAAACATCGTCGGCATGATCCGCATGGGACGCTTCATCGATCAAGTCGGCGAGCGCTGCGCGCGGTGTCGGTACGCCGGTGATTGCCTCAATGGCGGCTATGCACTGCAAGGTGATGACCGACGCGTGCTCGAGCGCGCGATCACCGCCGCGGACGTGACCGCCGCCGACGAGCTCGCGATCGATGACTGACCAACGTCCACTTAGTGATGTCGAACAAGCCATGGCCGCCGCCGAGCAGTCCACGTGCGAGCGATGCGGCATCCTCGCCGCCGAGGTCTTGTGCTTGCGCACGCTGATCGAGCGCATGGACGAGGTTCGTGTCGAGCGCGACCAGTACCGTGAAATGTACAACACACTCGTGGTCGAATGTGACACGCGCAGTGATGCGCTCAGTGTCGCGCGCGCAGAGTGCGCGCGGTTGCGCGCCGAGCTCGTCCGGCTCAATGCCGGCAATGGAGGCGCGTCATGACGTCGCGCGGCGTGCTGACAATGCGTCATGCGCGTCGGCTGCATCGCGCATGCTTTACGCACGCCATCGAAACGCTCGATCAGGACGGCAAACTGATCGCGCGGCGTCGTGTACGCACGTCGCATTACAAGCCGTTCCGGGCCTGGTTACGCGCGGAACACCGAAGCAACCCCTTACCGTGGGCGACGTCCAAGTTGCACCGCATCGTCAACCGTCGTTGACCCCCAAACCGAACCGAACCGATCCAACCCAATACACCCGCCATGTCCAAGAAAAACAACACACCCGATACGCTGCCGCTCACGACACCGATCGCCCATACGTCGACCACGCCGCCGGCGTCGATGTCGCCAACACCAACCGGTACTACGATCGCTACGTACGACGCCACGCATGACGAGCTCGCCGGGCTCGGTGACGTTGACCTCGGTGACGACGGTCTCGGCCAAGTCGATCGCGAGGACATCCGAATCGCCGCGTACACGCTCAACATGAAGGGCAAGGGCGCCGACGGCCGCCCGTACCCGATCGACGCGTATTACAATACGGTCGATGAGACCACGAAGCTCAAGGTCAACGGCGCATTCTTGCACTTGCACAAGACCAACATGTGGTCACGCTACAACGAGCTCGAATGCCGCTCGGACATCAAGTGCCGCTCGTACGATCGGGTGACCGGCACAATGGACAACGGCACAGTGCGTCCCTGTCAGGGATGTCCCGATGCAGAGTGGCACCGTGACGCCGAGGGCAAGCGCACGCGCAATTGCTCACCCGTCTACAACTTGTTTGCGTTCGACCGCGACGCCCAGATCCCATTCGTCACCCGCTACAAGCGCACGGCGTTACCGGTCATCAAAGCGCACCTGCAAAAGCACCATATCGGCCGGCGCATCGTGCGCGGCCAGCGACTCAACTACCCATTGCACGTGTTCGCGGTCGAGCTCAGCGCGAAGCTCTCCGACAACGGCAACTACGCGATCCCGGTGATCACGCGCGGTCCGGTGCTCGAGCGCGCCGAGGTTGAGTTCTTGCGGGACAACGCCCGCACCTTGCGCGAGCAGGTGATCCCGATCTTGTCGCACGTCGAATCGACCGCCGCTGCGACCGGCGCCGGTGACGCCGGTGACGCCGGCGAGGCCGGTGACGCCGGCGACACGTCATTCGAGCCCGAGAAGTACGCCGCCGACGCCGGCAAAGACTTCGCGTGACGCTATGGCGTACGTACGTGCGACGTTGATCGTGCTGCTACTCGGAGCGTTACGCGCGCTGCCGCTACCCGAACGGCTCGAGCTCCGAGTTTTACAACTCATTGTGTTGCTGCTGATCATGCGACAGAGACTCAAACCACTCCGCAAGGCGAGGACCATCGGCGAGCTCGTGGACCAAGCCATGGCGCTCGGCGCGTGGTCGCGTAACGAGCGTCGACGGGAGACCCTGCGCGAGCTCGAGGCGCACGCGCACCATGCGTGCCGGGGGCTCGGCTCGCCGCGTCCGTTTGCACCCGGTGACCGCGTCGTGCTCACCACCACCGCATGTCGGAGCTGGGCCACGGTGATGGGCTTTCCGGTGGCCCGCTCGCTCACGACGGTGTGGACGGTGGTTGCCTGCACATGCGAGCTCTGCAAGCGCGGCCGCCACGTGTGCACGGACGAGGTGCTCGCCGTCGAGCTCGAGCACGGGTCCGATGTCGAGCTCACGTTGCGGCACATCAGCGTGGGACAACTGAAACGACGCGGTGAGCTGCGCGCCGATGACGGTCTTTCCGACGGGCCGGCGCAGCCGTCACTGGGCGCGGCCGTAGTGCGGGCGATAAAACGCGGGGCGTTGAGCACCTCGTCGAGGTGGCGATGACCTGGGACGCGATGGCGTTGCGGAGCGAGGTCGCCGCCGAGTTTCAAGCGCTCGCGGCGCGCGCATCTCGACCAGACCTGTCGTCCAGTCACATCGTCATGTGGCGGCGGTACTACTGCCGGGCGTGGAGTAGACCGGCAATTGCATGCGCATCATGCGGGGTGCACTTCACGCCGCTCCATGCGCGTAGGACGTTTTGTTCGAAGCGTTGCTTGAACCGCTTTTACAGTGACCGCCGAGCGGCCAAGCGGCTCGCTGTTCGGCAAGACCGTGTGTGTGCGAACCCGCGTTGCGGGCATGTGTTCACCGGCCAGCGTGCTGACACGCGCTACTGCTCGTTTGCGTGCCAACGCAGGCATAACTATGCGGTGAGCTACGTGCGTTGTGTGAAGCGCGCCACGCTGTGTGCGCTATGCGAGCAACGCTTCGAGCGGCTTTACGTTCACGAGGTCTACTGCAGCCCGCGGTGTCGAGCGCGAGCGAAGTGGCGTAGGCGCCGCGCGCGGACTGTAGCGAGTCAGAAAGGATGCTGACATGCAGGCTGTGTTGGAGCAGGTGAGCGCAAGCGCGCCGAGCACTTGCCAAGACGAGCTCGTGCGGCAGGAGCTGCCCTTGGTACATGCGTTGGCCCGTCGCATGGCGCGCCGTTTACCAGCGCACATCGATGTTCGCGATCTGATCGGCGCCGGAGCCGGCGGACTTTTGCGAGCCGCGAGGGAGTACGACCCGGAGCGCACTCCGAGCTTTCGACTGTATGCGTGGTTGCGTATCCGCTACGCCATGCAGGATGAGTTGCGCGCCTTCGATCCGGTCAAGCGGTGCGGGCGGCGGCGCCTACTTCAGATCACGCGGGCGAGCCGCGAGCTGCAGCGGTCACTTGGCCGGCCTCCGACCGACGACGAAATCGCACACCACTTAGATATGCCGCTCGAGCGATATCAGCGCGAGCTCGGGGAGCTGAGTATCGCCGCGAGCGCGCCCAAAGCCTCGAGCGCGGCGCTCGACCAACTTCAAGCTAACAACGTCCGACTCGACGACGCGCTGCACGACACGGAACTGAAGCGACGTCTGACGTTCGCGATCGGGGAGCTTCCCGAGCGCACGCAGCGTGTGCTCAAGCTCTATTACGAAGAAGAGTCGACGCAAGAGCAGATCGGTAGGGCCTTAGGGGTGACTGAGAGTCGGGTGTGTCAGATCTTGGCGCAGGCGACGTGTCGTTTGCGCGAGTTGTTGAGCAAACCACGAAACATCCCAGCAAAGACCAAGGAGGAGTGTATGGGTGGCAAACGGCTCGAAGTCCGTGAGACGTGGGCGAAACGCGTTGAACGCTGGGGCGATAGCGGCCTGACGGCCAAAGCGTTCGGGGACGAGATCGGCGTGAACGCGGCCGCGCTCATGCAGTGGAAATACAAGCTGAAGAAAGAAAACCTGGTCACGGCGAAGCCCCAGGGCGCCAGCGCGCGCGCAGTCTCGCTCTCGCGACCCGTCATTGCAGCGCGCGATGAGCTGCTGAAAGCGAAAGCACATCGAACGCATCGCGACGCGTCGGTGGAAACGCATCACGCCCGACTCGAGCTCGTCATAGGCACATCAACACTGCGCATCCCGAATGATTTCGACGATGCAACCCTGCGCAGGGCGCTCGCGATCGTGCGGGAGGTGGAAGCCGCCGCTGAAAACGCGTCGCCGGCGATGGGCGATGTTCACTGCGAAGCGGCTGAGTCGTGAAGTCCGCCATTGACGGGTCGCACCAATGACCGCCATCACACACAAGCTCGTCACGATCACGGGCGAGGTTACGGCGTGGCGCGCGGTGCGCGATGGTTGGGGTATCGGCCAGTTGCGCACCGCGCGCCAACCCGCGACTGATGTCGACGGGCTCGGCGATGACGCGTTCGGCGATGATCGTGATGTGTCATTCACTGGCACCGTGCTCGCGCGCGTTGGCGACACGGTCGAGCTGTGCGGCGTGTGGGTCGAGCACGATAAGTACGGCCGACAATTCAAGGTGCGTTCGTGCACGGTCGCTCGACCTGAGTCGACCGATGGGATCGTCGCTTGGCTCGCGTCGACGTTGCCGAGCATCGGCGAGTCGCGTGCCCGTGCGTTGGTCGACCGGTTCGGCGCGAAGCTCTGGTCGGTGATCGAGTTGCGACCCGAAGCGCTGTGCGAGGTCGACGGCATCACACCGAGTCGGGTCGAAATGATCGTGACCGCGTACCACGCGCACCGCGCCGAGCGCGATCACATGATTCGGCTTCGAGCGTGGGGTCTGACCGATGCCCAAGTCGCGCGCTGTCGCGCAGCGTGGGGCGAGCTCGCCGCGGTCGTCGAGCACGTGCACGCGAACCCGTACGACCTCGCCGAGTGCGTGCCCGGATTTGGTTTCTTGCGTGCCGACCGTGTCGCACGGCGAGCGGGCGTACCGCATGACGCGCCCGCTCGTGTGTTCGCCGGGGTCGTGCACGTGCTCGAAACCGCTGTCGGCGCGGGGGATTGCTTCTTGTGGGGCGCCGAGCTCCAGCGACGCGCGGCGAAGCTACTCGATGTCCCGTCCGCGAACGTCGCCGACGGGATACGCGCCGCGTGTGCCGCGGGTCACGTCGTCGGTGCACGCGCTCGGTACTACGTGCGCCGCATCGACGAAGCCGAGGCGGGATGTGCCGGCAACTTGGCCGACATGCTCGAGCGCGGACACACGGTCCCGATCGCGGCGAATGACAACATGAACGTGATCAACCTCGCCGAGCGACGGCGAGTGAAAGGATAGGGTCGATGTCGACCAACCACACCAACCGCATTCTGAACGTCGACGCGTACCCTTGCTATTGGCCCGAGGATTGGCCGCGTACGGACAAGTACAAACGTCGGTCATCGAGTTACCAGGTCACGTTTGCTCGAGCGCGTGACGGCATCTCGCGGCGGTTGCGACTCATGAACGCGTGCGAGATCGTGATCTCGACCAACATCCCGCTGCGACATGATGGGTTGCCGCTCGCGGGCATGTCTGAGCCTGCCGACCCGTCGGTCGCGGTGTACTGGGCCGAGCGCGATGAGTGGAAGGACGGTCACCAGCAGTACCGATACCGCGTGATCGCGTGCGACCACTGGCGACGGGTCGACGAAAACATGCGCGCGGCGAACCTCGCGATCGATGCGCTCCACGCGCTCAAGCGCACCGGCGCGACGCAAGTGATCGAAAAGGCGTTCACGGGGTTCACGGCCTTGCCGGCGTCGACGGACGGTGCGCGTCGTCGACCGTGGCGCGAAGTGTTCGAATGGCCTGACGGCTGGCGCATCACACCCGAGAACATCCATGGGCGATACAACCACCTCGCGCGGTTGCGTCATCCTGACGCAGGCGGGACCCATGACGGCATGGTCGAGCTCAACCTCGCACGCGAGCTCGCACTACGCGAGGTCGTGTCATGATCAATGCACGGTGTCGTGAGCGGTTGATACAACGAATTGATGAGTGGCTTGCCCGCATTGAAGCGCGACCGTGTCAACTCGGCGATGGCGAGTGTCACGAGCTCAAGATCACCGCAGACCTCGCGCGTGAACCGAACACGGACGGCGAATTGTTCGTCACATTTTGGGTCGAAGCATCAGAAACCGAGGCCGTATGAGCGGGTCGTCATCATGCCGTACGTGTCATCGACCGATCGTGTGGGCGCGCTCGGTCCCGAACGGGAAAAACATCCCGCTCGATCCCGACCCGACACCGCGCGGTAACCTCGTGCTTAAGACGATTGGGATCGACGCCAAGGGCGGCGTGTTGTTCGACGCATTCGTGATCGACGAAGCCGACCGCGCACTGTACGCCACGTTGTATCAATCGCATTTCGTCACGTGCCCGTACGCCGATCAGCATCGGCACCGGCGGCGGTCACGATGACAGGATTCACCAGTATCCCGGGCGTGACCCTCGACCCGTCGCAGCGTCGCGCGGTCGACCTCGCGTGTACCGCGACCCTCGGCATCATCACGGGTGGGCCGGGAACGGGCAAAACGACGTGTCTGCGATACGCCCTCGACATCCTCGACGACCGCGGCGAGTCGTACGAGCTCGCGGCGCCGACGGGCAAAGCCGCAAAGCGGATGCAGGAAACCACGGGACGATGGACCGCGCGCACAATCCATCGGTTGCTCGAGTACCACCCGCATCACGGGTGGCAACGCAACCGCCGTCACCCGCTCGACACCGACGTGGTCATCGTCGACGAGTCGAGCATGATCGACGTCGAGCTCGCGGCGCGCCTCACGGACGCGATCGACGTGACGCGCACGCGGTTGATCATGATCGGTGACGCCAATCAGCTGCCGCCCGTCGGGCCCGGTCGCGTTTTTGGCGACTTGGTCGATTCGGGGTTGGTCCCGACGGTGCGGTTACAAACCCTGCACCGCGCCGCACTCGAGTCGTGGGTGTGCCAGAACGCACCACGGGTGCTCACGGGCGAGATGCTCGAGCTCAAGCCGCGGCGTGACTTCTTGTGGGTGGAGGTCGAGCACGCGGCTGACGTGTTGGAACACGTGCGGCGCATGGTCGTCGAGCACTTGCCCGAATACGCCGGCCTCGACGCGCAAGCACTGATTCCCCAAAGGCCGGGCGTCGCCGGGATCCTTGCCGCCAATCGCGTGCTGCAACACGCGCTCAACCCGCGGGCCGATGGCACGCCGTACTTACAACGCGGGCGTGAGGGCGACGACGACCGGGCGGAGTTGCGCGTCGGCGACCGTGTGATCCAGACCCGCAACGACTATGCGATCGAGGTGTTCAATGGCGAGGTTGGTGCGATCACTGACATCGCCGCCGGTCACGTGCGTGTCGACTTCGCCGGCCGCGAGATCGTTACGTACACGCTCGAGCAGGCGAATGCGCTCGAGCTCGCGTACGCGCTCACCGTGCACCGCGCGCAGGGCTCGGAGTTCCCTTGGGTCGTTGCGGTGTGTCACTCGACGCATTCGTACGTGCTGTCTCGCCAGCTCCTTTACACGGCGATCACGCGCGCCAAGGTCGGCGTCGTGTTGATCGGTGACGACCGCGGGTTGCACCGCGCGCTGTCCGACGCGCGGCCGCCGACGCGTCACACGACGTTGATTGAACGCATTCGCGCCCGGCTACCCGCCGCGGACCCGACCGACCCGACGACCGAGCCAACCCAACCGACCCGCCCGTCACCCTGAAAAGGCCAGCTCACCCATGACCACTGTCGACCGACTCACTGACGAGAACATCCGCCTACGCGCCACGCTCGCGCGCGTACAAACGCTGCCCGACAAGTGGCGACAGTGCGAAGGCGAGCACTGCAGCCGATGCGCCGGCGAGCTTGAGACGGCCCTGCGAAGTGAGTCAAACCCGACCCCGACCGACTCGACGGCCGACTCCACGACCGAGCCCTCACCGACCCGCCCGTCACCCTGAAAGGCCAACTCACCCATGACGACAAAACGTTTCACCGCTGCCAATTCGTTTCCGCTCCGCGAGGTCAACGCGTTGCTCGAGTTGCACGCATGCGTGCTACGTGGCGGCGACGCCCGGCACATGGCGCAAAGCACTATCGTGTGCAACGTGATGCGGAAGTTCCGCGTCATGCAGCGCCGGTATGCCGAAGCGAAAGCGCAAGGCGTCGACATCAGTAGCGACAACGGCGAGACCGTGTCATGACGGCGGCGCTGCCTGTGCATTCGTGTTGTCCGGCTGCGCGCATCGCATTACACGCGCGACGTGATAAGGCGCGCGTCGTGAGCGACGGCGACGCGTACCGATGGTATTGCGGGCGCGTCGCCGAGGTCGCCGTGATCTTTTGCCCATGGTGCGCGGTCAATCTCGAACTCGACCGACGCGCGCGCGCCGAGCTCACCGCGCGGGAGCGTGAAAAGCCGACTGACATCCGCTCGAGGCGCAAGCCATGACGACGTCGTCGATACCGCCTGCGCCGACGACGGTCGACGTCGTACCGGAGACAGTCGACACGTCGACAGGCACACCAGTCACGGAGGCGCACATCGGTTGCCGCGTACAATGCGTCCAATGCGGGCGCCCGGGAGAAATCGATGATGTGACGCTGGGCGGCTCCGTCATCGTGCGGCACAACGCGACCACGTGGTGCGTCGTCCCGGCGGCAGTCGTCGGCACGCTCGAAGCCTGGAACGTGAGGTCACTGTGAAATGTGTGAATAGGAGGGGACGGCGTGAAAACTGCGAATGATAACGAGCCGGATAACGCGATGCTGGTAACACTCACGCGCGGTGAGCTCAAAGCCCTGATGCGCGAAGCACTCCAAGAGGTCGGCGGTTATGCCGCGGCGCCGAGCCGCGAGTTTTTGACACCCGAGCAACTGGGCCAGCGCCTCGGGGTAAACCCGGCAACGCTTCGCACGCTCGTGAGTCGCTACGGGCTGCCGTCGCACATCATTGGCCCACGTCTGGTGCGTTATTTGTGGTCCGAGGTAGAGCAGTGGCTTATGAAGCGCGGCAGAAATCTCGAGCACGTCGAACGCCAGAGTCACCTGCGCCGCGTGCGTTCCTGACGCGGCTGACTTCTCCCCATACCCGAACAAACCATGTCGCGAGTCTACGACCGAAACAAAGATTGCCCCGCGAAGGGTGTGCGCCTGTACCTCGACTACACCATCACGCCCGAGCTCGCCGCGAAGTACAACGTGCCGACGCGCAAGAAGGGCGAGCCGCGCGTGCGCGAGCCCGCCCTCACCAAGAACTGGGACACAGCCGATTCGCGCTTGCGCGACCGCGAGAAACAGGTGCACGACGGGACGTGGCGACCGCGCGACGTCGAGGACATGCCCTTCCGCGGGTTGGCGGCGATGGCGATTGCCGACATGCGGACGCGGCGCGTGCGCGACGTGGGCGACGTGGAGGCACGCTTGAACACGTACGTGCTGCCGATCATCGGCGAGCGACTTTGCCGCACCTTACGCAAACGCGACCACGCCGAGGTGGTGCGCAAGGCGTGGAACGACAAAGCAGCGGACCTTGCCCCGCGCTCCATCCACCACATCTACGAGGCCGAGCGGCGCGTGATGCAGTTCGGCGTCGATCATGACCCGCCATTTTTGGATGAGCACTTCTGCGTGCTGTCGGTGAAGAAAAAGGAGCTGCCCAAAAAGCGCGACAAGGACCCGCGCTGGCGCAGGACCGCGCGCGACGAGCGCGCCTCGCTCGAAGTGCTGATGGGTGCGCCGCACGACAAGGTGCCGCTCGACCGCAAGGCGATCTATGCGGCGACGTTCTTTGGCGGCGCCCGACAGAGCGAGGTGCTCGCATTGCAAGTACGCGACTACGATCGCGGGGCGCGGCCCTTGCCGCGGCTGTGCTTTGCAGAGCAACTCGACCGTCAGGGCGAAAACGGCGAGACCACAGCGCTCAAGGGTGATGGTCCGGTGCGCGAGGCGCCGGTGCACCCGGTGGGATGCACGATACTCGAGGAGTGGCTACTCGTCGGCTGGCCCGCGATGTTCGGTCGGCAGCCGCGTCCCGATGACTTGCTCTTTCCAAGTCGCCGCGGGCCGCACATCGCGCGCTCTCCGAACCACATGCTCAAGAAGCTGAAGCAGGACGAGAAGCGCCTCGGCATCCCCGTGCAAACGAACCACTCGAAGCGCCGGGCGCTCGCGACGTTCTTACAAGAGGACGGGGCACCGAAGGAGCTGATCGCGGCGATCACGCACGAGGGCGTTGCGACCGAGACGCGCGGGGTGTTCCGCGGGTACTCGGTGTTTTCGTACGAGATGCTGTGTCATGCAGTCCTGAAGCTCAGGTTCCAGCCGCGTGACCGGCTTCCCGACGCGCCGGAGCCGATCGACGTGCCAGGGTTGCCAGCGAGCTTGCGGACAGTGCAGGCGGCGGCCATGGCCCCGAGGGGGCCGGCGCAGGGGGCCGGCGCGGACGTCCTAGCGTCGAGACGCGACGAAGGTTGGCACCAGGGTTGGCACCAGCCGACCCCCTCAATCCAAATGACTCAATCATTCCAAACAGTTGACTCGCGGGGTGGACGGGGCTCGAAGCGTTATACCACGTGCGAAACGCCGACAAACGAGGCGATTTTACGTTGCCACATCGCTGATCGCGACGAGGATATCGTCGAGGAAAGCACCGGTCGTGGCGACGTTGGCACTCCGACTGTGCCAACGCTCCTTCCAACGGAGCTCCCCAGTAGCCTCAGCGTGGCGGCTGACGCCATGCGGAGCGGGCGCGTCCAGCACATGACGGCCGAATGGCGCGGGCATCTTGCCGCCGTCTGCGAACTGGCAGCGCGCCTCGTGCTGCAGGGGCTCGCAGACCACCGCCTCGATCAGACCGTGCGCTGTACGCGGTGCAAGACCGCCGACTCCCTACCGGGTCGCAAGCGCTGCCGGCGTTGCGACAGATACATGCGAGAAAAAAATAGGGCCTCGCGAACTGAGCGATCGGGATCCTGAACGGCTGCGCGCCTGCGGCGCTACCCGTGCCCGACCAACCGCAACACCGCGAGCACGATCACCAAGATCGCGCCGAGCCAAAACACGGTGGCCATGGTGTACAGCGTCACCGGTGTCATGGGCACGCGCGGCGAACACGCGTGCGTGAGGATCGCAACGGCAATTAGAATTGTGTCGGTGTCAGAGTGCATGACGGTTCCCTTTCCTCGGTGACGCATAACGGCGGTGAGGGCGGCGGCGACAAGTCGGCGACACGCGCTGGCCAATGGATCAAGTACACGACGCCGTCGCGTTCGACGGTTGCGCCGTCGTCATCGATCTCGATTCGCGTGCCACGTATCGTGATCCACGCACGCATGAGGTCACCGCATGTGTTTGACGATCAACACGCCGTGTTGATCGTTCGGGGTTGCTTGTGGGTTAATCGTAACTTGGTAGACGCGTGCACGTAACTTGAGTATCTGTTTGCCCGCGTTGCCCGCGCCGACCGTGTACATGTACACGAGGGCGTTAGCGTTCTTACCCGCAGTTTTCGACCGACCACCGATCACGACCACGCCGTTGACATACAAGACGAGCTCGATATACCCGCCCGCGTTCATGCTCCCGGCCACACTCGCCTTGGCGATCACAACGTCGTTTTCGACCGCCCAAAACGTCGCTTGCGCGCCCGGGATATCAGCGTTGTTCGGAGCGCCGTCGGTCGCGAATCCCGCGAGTGATTGGACTTGCGCGGTCATGTCGTGACCCTTTCGACGAGGATCTCACAATGATGCCCAAGTGCTTTTTTGGTCGCGGCGTTAAGTGTCCATGACCCTTGGTTGACTCGCCATTGGAGTTTCAACGTGTGCACACCGGGCAGCAAACCCGCGATCCGAGTCATGATTGAAAACACGCAACTCTGCAACGCATTGGCAATGCCGTCGCATTCGATTAGGGTACCCGCGACAACAACACCGTCTAACAACAAATCAAGGATCAAGTTTTGCCCCGCGCCGCCTGGGCCGCTACCCGTGCCCACCGCGCCGACGGTCACGAGCAACACCTCGCCCGGTGTCGTTGTTAGACTTAGTGACATGCCCGGGATATCGACGAGGGTTGTGCTTGTGACCGATTGATCGGTCGCGAGGGCGAGGTAGTCGGTGCCCTTGTACATGACCTAGGCCGCAACTTTCTCAACGAGAATCGCGCAATTGTGGTTGCCCGGCGTTAGGGTATTCATTGTGAGTTGTATACCGTTGGCCGCTTGCCATTGCGCCTTAACCGTGTGGTTCCCCGCGGCGAGTCCGGCGACGCGCGTAACCAAAAACCATGAAAACGAAAACGGATTCTGTAAACACTCGGCGGCGCACGCGCCGACTTGCACACCATCGACCAACACCGCGAGCATCGGCCAACCGCCCGAGTTAGCAGCGCCCGATCCCGTGACGGTAATAAGCAATATGTCACCGACAATCGTGTCAACAGTGAGCGACATACCCGGGATATCGACGAGGGTTGTTGAGGTCGTAGATTGGTTTGTCGCAAGCGCCTTGAAATACGCTTGTTTGAATGCGTTGGCGCCGCCGATGGTCGCCGGGTCGATTCCAACGACTTGACTACCGACGCGACCCAGCAACTGACCGTCGGCGATCGTGCCGATGGCAAGCGCGGTTCCCGGCCCTGAGGACTCGCGTATCGCCCGCACGTCGGGATCTGGGTATGTGCCACCGAGGTACCCGCCCGCGGCACCGGCGGGCGGGCGCGCATTGGTATAAGCCGGATCATTACCGGGTCGCGTCTCGTTGGGACCTGTGCCGCGGCGCACCGCGAGATCGACAATCGGACCCGTCGACCCGCCCGACACTGCGACGGACGAATCCGAGCTCGCGATCATGTCGAGCTGGAGGCTGCCGCCGCTGCTACCGCCGCCCGTTACACGGAGCCAATGATTGTGCGTGTCACAGATCCACTCGTAATACGCGCCAAGCGACTGGCCCTCGGGTATGTCACACACGGCGTCAAGCACGCCGTCGAGGCGTTCGATTTGACCGCCCGACGGCGCAGCCACGGTCAAGTCGCCATACACCTCATCGGTCGATATGACCTTGACCGCGATACGCTTGCCGGGCGTCGACGCGGTGATCGTCAACGTGACGAGATGTGAGGCACCTTGGAGTTGATGCAGGTACCCGGGCGTGATCGCGGCGGCATCGGCATCGAACCCGTTGATGGCCGGGGTATCGGTGTTGAGCGGGTCGCCGCCCTCAAACATCCCGTCTAGCAGTGACATGGAATCACCTCACCAGTTGCGTGGACCCGGTTCCATGACGTCTCGCATGTATAGCCCGCTAATAAAATCCCCTTGCCCGGCGGCATGCGTCACTAGCAGAAACCACTCATCTAGCCCGTCCATGGCGCCCCAATCTGTCACGGTGCGATCGAGCACGAGCGTGTGATTGCCCGCTGACCCGGGCGTCGTTGCTGACGCGACCGCGGACCCGGTTACGGGTTGATTACCCGGTGTCCATGCACCACTGTACTTGCGCTTGAACAGCTCCATCGTGATGGATGAGCTCGAGATCTGTGACACCGTCATCTCGAGCTTTTGAAACGTAGACCCGCGCGCAAGGCGCAACGGTATTGCGAGGCGTGATGCCGTGGATGCCCAATACAACAAGCCGCCCGCGTCGACACTTGTGCCGCCGCACGCGCGATTGAGGTCAACCGGGATCACCGCCGTGGTCCGCGTGAGCACGTTGTAGTTGTATTCACCGGTGCCCGTGACGATCATCTGCGGCGCGATCATTGCCGTCGACGACCGCGCATCCCCGTTGACCTGCAGCTCGAACGCCGTGCCGCCCGAACCCACGCCTTTACCGAACGCCGCATTGGTCGGCCACACACCCCATGGTGCGGTGCCCGCGGCAACCCATGACACGCGCACCGAGTCACGTAACAGGATCAGCGCCGTCGACCCGTGGCCGGTGTTGAACTGCATCCACTTGTCTGAGGGCGCGTCCCAATATGCATTCGTGACGATGGCAAAGATGCCGTTAGCATCGGACGGGTTAGATCCAGAATACACGTGCGCATACAACCCGCCCGCGTACTTGAACGAGAAGCGCAAGATCCAAAGCTCCCCGATGTCACCCGGCGTGATGTTGGAGCTGAGCACCGGCCCGGTGCCAATGCCGTCCAAGGTCTGCGTAAACGTGTTATACCCCGTGAACGCGTTGTTCTGCGCTTCAAACGCGGCGCCGACGCCAAACGCATCGAGAATGTTTTTAAGGTTCCGCGTGCGATTAGCGAGCGCTTGCGCGATGCGCTCCACGTCGCCAGCAGCATCGTCGCGCGAGTCGATACCTTCCGGCACGTGTACCGGGCTCGTGAACTCATCGACGTCAACTAGGTCCTTGCTCATGGGTGACCGTCCTTCACGAGGTGCGTCGTATCCGGGTCTACTGGGATGTACCGAGGCGGCGGGCCGACCACGTTCCACGTGCCCGACTCATTCCACGTGTGCCCGGTCGGCCAGTTCCAGAGCTCAGCGGTTGACGGGAACAAGATGATCGTGCCGATGCAATGCGCTGCGTTCCACGCTTGCGGGATCAGCCGAATGTCCGCGAGCTCGTCATCGTCCGGCGGCGTGTCGACCCATTGGTCCGTGTAATAGAACAGCCACCAACGCGCCCACCGATCGACCTTACTGTCCGCATGCATCGCCACATCGTTGCGTTCAATCACCGAGTCGATCGGTGCACCGGCTTCGATCTTGGCAATGCCCGCGGGCGTAATCTGAAACCGCCGGCCAGACACGTAAGCCAGGTCCATCGGGAACAACGCGGGCGCGTAGTGCGCGGCGCTTTGAGCGAGCAAGGCATACGGCCCGCCTCGCACACGGTGGTCGGTGAGCCAGCGGATCAAGCGCCCCGCATACGTCGGATCGTCTTCGATGCGCCCGCGGTTGATGCGGCGCTCGCGCCCAATCAAGCCGAGCGCCTCGTACGTATACAACCCTGGGAAGCGATGCTTGACGGCGGCGATGACGGCATCACCAAAGATGTCGATGTGAAGCCCGAACGCGTAGAGGTACTTCTCCGCGTAGCCGGTTGCGAGCCATGGCACCGAGTCGCGCTTCAAGTCATCGCGGTATGTCTCGACCGTGTTAGGTTCGCGCGCCATGACTCACCCCGCGTGTCCTTCGGGCGGCGGCACTTGATGCAACGTACCGGACGGTACGCCGTCCATGACCGGCACTTGAGTATCACCGACCGTGACATCGCCCGACGGCGTGAGCACGTCCACGTGGAAGATCTGCGGGAACGAACCCGCAATCGTGGCGCGTATGGCATCGTGATAAACCTTGCCCGGCGGCGTGTCGATGATGTTGCCCGCAATGGGTTGCGTGGACATGAACGCAGTCAGGCGGTTCGCGATCGCGGTCTGGATTTCGGCCACCGACCGACCTGACGTGTTGTACATCCAGAGCTCGTACGTCACGGCAATGGGCAACGGCACCGCGCTCATCGTGTGCGCCGTTACACCGAGCGGCGCGGCGTTATGTTGGATTGCCTCGTTCGCAATGCCGAGGTCGGTTGCCGGGTCGTCGTCATCGCCGGGCACTTCGCCCGAGGCCATGGCGACGTACGTAGTCACGTTGCCATAGCCGTCCTTCGTGGTGCGGATACGCGTGATGCCGAGGCTTGAGCCGTCCGGGCGCGTGGCATTGCGCACGGCGCTTGAATACGCGTCCCAGGGACCCATCGGCGAGAGGGCTCCCGACTTTTCCTGACACCGCGCCCGCAATGCCGGATCCGTCTCGGCGTCGCGCCCAACGACCGCCGCTTCGTTGTGGCACTCCACGCCGAGTAGCGATGTGGTGAGCTCGCTGATAGCGCCCGGCGGCGATGTGCTCGCGGTGCCCGCTTCGGTGGCGAGGATCGCGACCTTCATACCCAGCTGGCCCGCGGTGAGCGACACGGGCTCGGTGTTCCGGTACGTGGCGCCCGTGCCCGGGTTACGCACGATCAAGTCACTCGGGTCAAGGTCGTACTCGCCGCCGCCGGTGTTGTCGAGCGTGACGAAGCCCGAAGCGAAGGTCGCCTCGATGCGGTCCACACCGTAAACGTAATGGCCAACGATGGTGAGCCAGTCGCCCTCGGCAAGCTCGAGGAATCCGCCTTTGGCAGTGAGCGAGACCAGCTCCGAGAACGCCGCGAACACGACCGATACCGATACGATGATCACGCGCGGCACACCGCCCGGCTTCCACGATGTCGTATTGATGCCGAGCACACCGAGCGCTTCATAGATCGACGCTTGCACCTCTTGGCGCGTAACGGGCTTCACGAGATCGGCGAGTGTGAACGTGGTCATGCAAGCGTGCCCGTAGCGGTGTTGAGTGGGTTCTCGACCGCGATAGTGTCAACCAAGACCTGTCCGTCGGTAACGGCAAACGTGAACGTGAACGGCGCAAGCGTGGGATCGTGGGGCGTGATCGACGCGGTGATGTTGAGCGTGCGCGTCACAAGTACCGACACGAGCGTGATGTTGCACTCGGCCACGCGGTCGTCCTTCTCAGCCTCTGATGCCAACGATTGCGCAAGACCACGCAGCTGCTCTTGCGTCATGCCTCGGTTGCAATACGCACGGAGGTCACGCCCGTAATCGCGATCGTCCGGCAACATGCCGCGCGGCGTGGTCCAGCGGCGTATGGTCGCGTACACGATAGCGGTCGGCGAAGCCGGGTCCACGTCGGCGAAGTCCTCGCGCACGTCGGTGACACAGATCGGCTCGGTGCCGAAACCGAGCTCGCCGGTAGCCGGGTCATTGACGCGCTCGAGCGTTGCCACGTTCGCCTGTAACGATGCCTCGAGCACTGGATTCGACAGCGTGGTCATGACGTCTTGAAGACCTCTTCTGCCGCCGCCCAGTCGCTCGGCGAGGTAGTGACCAAGATCAACGCGTTCGCATGGCCGGGCGCACCGGGCAACGACGCGTTCACCGCTACCTGCAACTCAGCACCGATCGTCGATGAGGAGCCGTCGAAGACGTAAACAGACAGCGCGCCGTCGGGGATGCTGAGGCCAGCTGCCGCCATGATCTGGTCCAGCTGCGTATTGAGGTCGGCAATCAACGCCGCAATCGCCTCGGCTTCCAACGTTACCGACGGGCCACCGATCGCCGCCTGCAGCTGCGCCACGTTGGCAATAGCTGCGTCGATGGTGCCCTCAAGGTCGGGCGGCGCAACCGTGATCGCGACGAGGCAATTGTTTAGCCCGGAGAGCTTGGCTTGGATGTCCGGTAGCGCGAACCCCACCGACACGTCGAGCCCGGTCTTAAACGCCGCAAGTAGCGGAATCATCTCCGCGAACGACAGCTCGGCGAGCTGCGTAATCATAGCTTCACCTTCGGCGAGCCCGTAGAGATCGAACCGTAAAGCGGCGAGGCGATCGTGGGCGTCGGCGGCGTGGTGCTGAAGCTAATCAGGTGCGGCACACCGGGCAGCACGGCGGGCGCGGGCGGCGTTGTCGGCGTCACGGGTATGAGCACGACCGTGCAACCCGGCCCGCCCGATTGCACGAGGTCACCTTGCCGCGCGGCACGCATCTCCGACTCGGCGAACACAATCTCGATCGGCACGAAGCCCGGACCATCCACGCCCGCAAAGTGAGTCACGATCGGTTGCTGCGGATCCCCTTCGACGAACTCGACTAGCACCTCAGTCCCGGGCGTGAGCTTGGCAGCTGCGCCCGCAACGCCCGGCCAGACACGGATCGGCTTCAGGTCCGGCAATCCCGCATCACGCCGCACCGCTTGCAGCTCCAGCCTGCCGTCGTCGCGTTGGAACACGACGCGGTAACGGTACTTGCCATAGATCGGCGCGTCGGTTACGCGTCGCGCGATCACCTCGAGCAAGCCCGCAAGGCGCCCGCGCTCCCCCGCCGTGCCGCCGACCCACGCCACGACACGGGTCTTGTCCGCGGTGATGTAGAGCTCGAACTCGCGCACGGTCTGCGGCTCGCTGAGCGGTGATTGCGCGATGACCGAGCCGATCTGCACGACACCCGGGTCCACCACCGAGAATGTCAGCATGCGGTTACGCGGGTCGTAGCCGAGTACATCGGCTTGTGACTCGAGCGGCAGTGCCACCGATGCACGAGGGCCGACGCGCGTGTTGCCATCGTAGCCGACCCACCACGGCACGCCTTGCCCGATCACGTGCTCGAGCACGCGAGATGCCACGCCGGCCGAGCGCACGTAGTCCACGCCGATCCGCTCGGCCGCGGGCACGAAGTCCATGATGGCCTCGCCCACCTCGCGCGCGGCATCGTCGGCGACTAAGCGCGCCTTGATCTTGGCATCGTTGTGATATGCCTTGCGCCCGAGCTGCCGCGACCAACCACCCGCGCCGCCAACGACGACGCACCGCCATTGCTCCACATACTCGCCTGCGAGGTTGGCGCGCACGGTGCCACTGAGCACGAGCGAGCCGGCGCGGATCTGCACGCGCCCGGACACATCGGGCGCCGCCTCGAAGTCGAGCTCGGCCACCCATGGGCCGATGTTGGCCACGTTGACGTGGAGCGCCGTCAACCGTTGCCCGTTGCATGTGAGATGCGCGTCGCTCATGGCGCTGCTAACCGCCTGTGCTTCTCGGCGGCCTCCTGTCGTTTGCGCTTGATCTCTTGCTCCACGGGGTCAATAGGCTCGTCGTCACTGCCCTCCGGTGCCGCGTGCCCGGGCGTCGGCGGCCGAAACTCGATCACCTTGACCTCGGCTTCCCACACGCCGTCTTCGACTTGCTGCGGCGGGATCACGTCTTCGACCACGATCGAGCGAATACCGATCGACGCAAGAGTCGGGTGCACGACATCGAGCGCACGTGGGCGCTTGCCGTACGGTGGCTTCTTCACGACGTTAGCGAACGCGTTCCACTCCGCGTACTCGGCACGGTTACGCATCCGAAATTTTAGCGAGAAGTGCGACGGGCGCAGACCGCGAAACACGAGGCGCGCACCGGACAGGCCCGGCCCGACCATCTCCTCCCACGCACGCGGCGAGCTCGGCCCGACCACCTCGCCAATGCCGGGTGTAGCTTGCCCGCCGACCGTGAAGCGGTCGATGGGCTCGTCTATGGGGTTCCAGCTCACGTCGCGCCCTCGGGCTCAGTGCCGAGCTGGAACGCCAGACCCTGCAAAATGGACTCGAGCTCGCGGCGCACGTCGACCGCGAAGCCGTGCGGGTCGCTCGCTTGCGAGTGCACATGCAGCTCGCCGATCGTGACGTTAGCCGTGGCACCGCCGCGGCCGGCCGCATGCCCCGCCGCTGCCGCAGTGCCAGCCGCCGCTGCCGAGCTCGCGGCACCCTCGGGCGGCGTGACCATCTTGTCCGCCGCCGCTTGCGCCTCGGGTGTGCCGCGCTCGATGCCGACGGCTACGCCTCGCGGGATCTCCACGGCTGCGTCGGCGAATAGCTTGCTCGGCGACTCCGATTTGATGGACGCCTTGAACCGCTTGATGATGTTGCCGCCGAGCTTGTCGAACCACTCACCGATGATCGCCCAACCCGCCTTGAGCGGCCTCATGATGCCGTCGATGATCGCGACGCCGAGCGCGGCGAAATCGAACTTCTTCCACGCTTCGGAGATGATGGACCAACCTTCCATTACGGCGCGCGGCAAGTCATGCCAGAAGAACTTGATCTGACGATACACGCCGTAGGCCGCAACACCGACGGCCGTCAATGCCACGGCCAGCGGCGCCACCACGACCAACAATCCCCAGAACGCGATCTTGCCCGCTTTGAGCGCGTTCTCCATGGTGAACAATCCGTCGGTGATTTCGGAGCTACCGAACGTGTCTTTGAGCCACAACCGCAAATCGAGGATCGCGATCTCGAAGTCGAGCGCGGCGATCACGAGCCCTTGGAAAAACCGCTTCGCGAGCGGCGCCGCCTTCGTCATCCCGTCCACGAGCGGTTGGAACAAGTGCTCAAACAGCTGTTTGAGCGCACGTCCGGTTTCGGTGGACTGGCTGAACAGTTCATTGAACTCGCGCCACGCATCGAGGTACCGATCGAGTTTCAGCCCCGACGTGAGCAAGGCAAACGACTCTCGGAGCTTCTCGGCTTGCACCGTCGTGGACGACAGCAAGCGATTGGCTTGCCCGCCGATGTCTGCTTTCACGCGATCGCTGAGACGCTTGACGGACTCACCAGCCATGTTCGCCGTAGTCGCCCAACCGATGAAGCGTTGCGCGGCGGCGTCGCCCTGAACGGACATCTTCATCTGCGCGGCATCGAGCGTGAGTGCGAGGTTCTCGCCACGAAAACCGAGGCGGTACAGCTGATCGTTGAGCTTGACGATCTCGGCGCGAGACAACGCCGACTTGGCCGACACGCGGTCAATGCCATCCTGCATCGCTTGCGCGTCACCCGGGATCTTCTGGTACCAAAAGCGCAGCTTGGTCAGCCCCTCGAGACGGATCTTCTCTGTGCGCACGACATCGCTTTGGGCAACGCCGTACTGATACAACGCCTTGACGGCGGCGCCCGCGGCGACGGTGAGCGCCACCATGGCGGCGGCGATCGCCGCGATGCCGAGCGCGATGGCGCCGCCGGCGAGCAAGCCCTTGAGCGCCCCGAGCCGCGACACGACATTGCCAATCGGCCCCGGCATGAGCTGCGTTGTCTTTTGAAGCTCGGCGAAGCGTTTCGCGAGGGACCCGGCCCCGGAGCTCGACTTGGTAAACTCACCGCCGAGTGACACGTACGACGCTTGCGCTTTGGCAATGGACTCGCGCTTGAGGTCCATCTGTTGCTTGAGCTGACGGTACGCGGCGACGTTGACGACCGAGCTCGACTGCAGATTGCGCATGGCCTTCTGCATCTCGGCGAGCGCGCGCGAATCGCTATCGATGGACTTCCTAAGCTGCTCGAGCGCGCCGGCTGCGGTCTTCGCTTCGGCGGTGAGCTGTTCCGCCTCGAGCTCGAGTTGAAACTCCGATTTGGTCTTTTCGGCGGTTGTTCCCATGGATTCATTGGGCGGCGGCAAGCGCCTTTAGAAACTCGAGAATGTTGAGACGCAACGCCTTGATCTCGGCGAGTGCTTCAGCTTGCATGATGGCGCCGACATAGGCTCGCGCGAGATCTCCGTCGGCACGCTCGTCGTCGTCGGACGGTAGTGTGTAGCCTTGCGCTGCAAGCAAACACTCGGCGGCGACGCCCACCTCCTGTTTCGCCCGCGCTCGCAGCGCGATTATTTTTCGTTAAGTTCCTCCGCGCGGTGTCCCGCGAGCTTAGAGACGGCGCCGGCGAGGCGAATCCAAAGCGCCGGGTACTCGTCCATGATGGCCTCGAACTCGGCACGGCTGGGGTGCACGATGCACGGGCGCACGAGGCGCTCGGCTTCATCCACCGATGCTTTAGGCGAGTCCATGAAGCGCCGGAACGATGCCTGTCCGGCACGTCGGACGATGATCACGCCCATCGGTGTCTCGACCGCGCGGATGCGCTGGCCTTCGGGACCGTACTTCGCTTCCGCAGCTGCGAGCGCTTCGGCATCGCCCAACGCGCGCTCCTCGCGCTCGAGCGTCTCGTGCACCTCACGCTCAGCCTGAGCTCGCGCGCGGGCGTCGGCGAGTGCCGCTCGCTTGGTCCGCACCTCGGCCAGCCGGGCGGTGGGATCGGGCGCGGCGAAATCGGGCGGCGGCGGCGCCGTCGAACCGTTGCCGACGGCGCTCATGGGACGCCTCCTGTCCGCGCATCCCAGAGCTTGAGCCCATTGCGGGTCAGCCACATGGGCTGAATCTCAATCTCCTCCTTGAGGTTCTCCGTGGACTCGTCGTGCGACGCAGTGATGCCAACGACGCAGCACCGCTCGATCACGACGCTGATGTCGCCTTCGTCGTACTCGACAAACTGCACCATGATTTGAAACTCGACGTCACCGTAGGACTTGCTGTCGCTCGAGCGCGCGGCGAGCCCGGCTAGGAACTCGTGCACCGACTTCTTCCAACCGCCGAGTTTCACATTCTCGGGCGTGTACTTGCCATGCGAACGCCCGCGCGGTGCATGGTGACGACCCATGCCGTACGCGAGCGCGCGCTCCCGCTTGTCGCCGTAAGAGATGCTTGTGAAGCCCGTCCAAACCTCGTCGTATGCCTTGCACACGATCGATGCCCAGCTGTACTGGTTCCCGTTGACAAAAAACTGATCGGCCATGGTCGTCGCTCCTTTCCCGGTTACACCGTCACACCGCGACGACTTGCAGCGCGGGGTTGTAGTACCCGATCGTGATGTTGAAGAACTCCGGATAGGCCAGCGGCGTGATGCGCGCGTCGCCGTTGATGGTCTTGGTCGACAGCACGTTGTCGTTGCGCGCGAGCACGAACACCGCGTCCGACGCCTTCGGCTTCGCGAGCAAGCGCGCCGCGAGTACGGCGTTCGCGCCAGCTTCGATGTCGAGCGCCTCGGTTTCGAGAATGAAGCCGGTCGTGCGGTTGACCAGGATCGGTTTGTTGCACCGGTGGATGAGGTACACGCGGAGCGCGATCTCACCGAGGTTCATGACGCGCCGGTGCGGCATGAGCTGGAAGTCCGACCCGTCCGGCGAGAAGATGCGCGGCCGACACACGTAGACGCCCTGATAACCGTCCCACGTGCGCAGCACTGTGAAGCGCGCGTCATCGAGCCCGGGGTTGATCGCCTCATCGTGCTCGTCGATGTTGCCGTTGATGTCGCGGATCGCTACGCCGGGCAGCGCGCCGGTGTCCACGGCAGCGATGTTGATCTCCTCGGACACCGAGGCTTGTCGCCCAGCAACCGCATGCGAGATCGGGCGCCGGTACTTGCGCCCGCTCACCGAGGACGTGAGCTTGCACGCCCCTGCGCAGAGCTCGCCAAACAGCGTGGTCTTCGACGCGAATTCGGTGGACAGCGCACCGAGATATGTGGCTTCGGACTCGCCACCATCTGGCATGCGCGTATTACCGATCCACGCGCGGGGTTTGCCGGCCGCTTGCATGCCGGCGATCTTCAGCTCGATGACATCGAACGTGTTGGGATCAATCTCGCCGACGATCTGCACAACATCCCAAGCGACCGTCGTTGCCGCGAGTGCATCGAGCGCGGCTTGAAGCCCGGGTCCCTCCCATTGCGGCGCGGTCGCGTCAGCCTGATACGACTCGCCGGCGACGAGCGTGCCGGCGGCGAGTTCGAGCTTGACGCCCACGCCCGGCGCCGTGATCGCTGTTGCGGTCCCAAGCGATTGCACCGCGCCCTTCGTGCGCCCACCATCCACGCTCAGCTGGTACGTGATGCCGACCGTGCCGACCGTGCCGCCCTTGACGATCATCAAGACAATCTCAAGGTCATCGACCGGGGCGGCGGGCGGCGACTCGGACACGGTGACGACGCTCGTCCCGGTCGCCGGGCCGGTGCCGGCGGCGTTGAACGATTCGACCGCCGACACGGTCCCGGGGATCGTCGCATCAGCGCGCACGAGAATCACGGGCTTGCCGTACCGGTCGACGTAGTGACATGCCGACTCCACGAGTGGGCCGGACTCATACGTCTTGGTGATGTCCTTCACGCGCGCGAACGTGGCCGGCACATTGAGCGGTCCTTTCGAGGACACACCCACGAGCGCGTGCAAGTTGCCGGCGCTCGGCGGCAAGACGCCGAGCGCTCCGTCCAGTTCTTCCATGTTGACTGCGGGTAGACTCATGGCGGCGAATCCTTTGTCACGTGAATGGTTTCGGTCACGTCAAGTAACGAGAGCCGCGCGTTGATCGCGGTGTCTTCTGGCACGCCCTCGAGCGGCGCGTCGGCGACCATGGACTCAATCGTGCAAATGGCGATGAGCGTTGCGCCGAAGCGCCGCTCGTTTTGCCGATCGATGTTCCACGCTTGCGAGATCACGCGCACCGTGCCGTGCGCAGCGAGGTAGACCGCGCGCCACCACGCATCCCGGAGCGCACGCACGGCGACGTATTGCGCGAGCTCCACCTCGGGCGCCGTCTGATCTGAGGTGCTGATCACGCAATGGAACAGCTCGCGCAAGGTCGAGATCGGGCGCGGGTTGCGGCCGACGTTGCGTGCCGCCTCGTCTGCGCCGATGTTGCCGGCGGGGTCACCCGGGACCCATGCGATCCGCGGACCGGTGAACTGACGCGGTGGCTCGCGCCATCCGAACGGCTGAGCCACGCCCGGTGTCTCGACGGCGAAGCGCGCCGTGACATCCTGGTACAGCTTGACGAGCGCGAGCGTGTCCGTCATAGGACGCCGGCCTCCTTGCCCGTCATCGTGTCAGTGAAGTGCTTTGACAAGATGCGCGCTGTCGCCTCAGCCATGGCCGGCGGTAGCGCATTGACCGGGATGAGCTGCCGCGCTTTGCCACCGCGCACGCGCCCCAGATGGTGCGCGGCCTCGACACCCTTCAATCGCACGTACACAGTGCCGCCGATAGCGGCGACGCCGAGCGCCTTGCCCGCGCCGGTGAGCGGCACCTCGCCCTCCTGGGTCAGCTCGAGCGGGGCGCCATCGGGCGACTGGCCGGCGGCAATGGTGCCGCGCAGCTCGCGCTCGAGCATGTCGGCGACGTCCGGTGCCGCGCGCTTGCCGAGCTCGGGCAGTGACCGCACGCGCGCGATCCACGCATCGAGCGTGGCCATGGCGGCGGTGTTTGCGGCGACGGTGCTCAAGGTTACCCGCCCGTTCCCCGGCGCGCTTGATCCTCCCCGCGCGCGATGTCGACTTGCACGTCCTGATAGACGTACGGTGATTGCTCGGAGTACCCATGCGGTCCCCCGTGGACGATCCCGCTGCCCTTCGTTACGTCCGCGCGAAGCGGCAAGTCATAGAGCCCGGTCTCCGAGTTCGCCGCGGCCTGAATCTCCTTCTCGGCGGACTCGGCGCGGCCCACGATGTATGCGAACTGTTCATCGGTCGCGTTGACACCACGCTTCGCGAGCAAATCCGGCGTGATGATGCGCGTCACCCATTGCTCGATAATACCGGGGATCGGCGGCTGGAACGGCGCCGCGTACCGCTTGCGCAGCTGCGTGTCGAGCCACTGCGAGGTGACATCGATCGCCGCCGCCGTGAACCCAGGCGACGCTTGCTCGACCTCGTCGACATACCCGCCGGGTATGAGCGCGAGGATCTTGTAGCGATCGAGAGTCAGATAGGGCATGGGGTCACCGGGTCAACTAAAGGCCCGGCGACCGACCGATTAGGGTCCGTGTTAACCGATCGATCACCGAGCCCGAGCGAGTGCGCGCGTGACGAACGGTTAGGTCGCCATGCACTTGAAGAGCAAGTACGGATGTCCCGCGGACACCGTGTTGCGCCCGATGCAATGCCACTCGAGCTCTTGCGCGCGGTCCAGCTGTGCCTGGTCCATCACGCCGTAGTAGTTGATCTTGAACGGTTCGCGTTGCGTGTAGAGCACGGCGCCGAGCTGTGAGGTCTGCACGTTTTCACACGCGATGAAGTACGTCGTGTCGTTCTCGAAGCCCGCGAGCTCGTCGACCATGGTCGGCGTCGCGTACCCGAGTGCCTTGATGATGGCTTCGACATCCGCCGATGCCACCCCCGAGCCCGCCGCTTGGCCAAAAAACTTGGCTCCGGTGAGTTGCACCGCTCGCGGGAACAAGCGCGGCGAGCACAAGATCATGCTCGGTCGCAGGTACCGCGGGTCCTCGCCGTTGGGCATCTTGATCGTGGCGAGGTAGCCCATCACGAGTGACAGGTTCTTGAGCGCCTCGTCGAGCGTCACGGACTCGTCGATCGGGACCGCGCCCGGGTACGGGAGCGTGCGCGTGCCGGTGAGCACGTTGTCGAACCCGCCGAGATTGGTCGCGAACGGGTTGAGCGGGTGCGCTTTGGCAAAGTACGCGAGCTTGTCGTAGCCCACATACTTCGTAGCGTCGTGACCGTTGCGGAGAAAGTGCGATACGCGTTTCTGCGGCCAATACTGCATGTAGGCGCCGATCTGCGTGCTCCACTCCGATCCGAGATTGAGCCCGTCACCGTCGGTGTCTTCGAGCTGCGCGCGGCGAAGCTTCAGACCATCGCCCGCGAACCGCGTCTCGACCTCGGCATACGTGGACACGAGGTCCTCGAAATGGATGTTGCCACCCATCTTGCCTTGGTCCTTGATCGTCGCCGTCGAAAGCAGCCATGTGAGGATGTCTCGACGCGCGCCGGTCGACCGAACCTTGGTGATCTTTTGCCACCAGAGGTTCGGGTTGAAGCGCGCGTACTCCTGCTCGGTGAGCCGCTGCATACGCGACTCGAAGTCCATCAGATAGGTTGGCGTGAGCGCAGGCATGACTTATTTCCTTGACCCATGCGACGGGGTTTGCGGGGTTGACGATTTGAACGAGCCTGACGGCGATGCCGGCGGCGGTTCGCTATCGGCTTCCCCACCTTCGGCATCGGCTTCCCCACCTTCGGCAAGCGCGGGCGCGCTGATCCCGAGCCCGGGCACTTTCTGAACGGCGACGCCATAGATGGCATCGACCAGCCACACGCGCCCGGCAAGCGAGCGCGATGTGCTGAGTGACGTCACGGTCTGGTCATCGAGCACGTAACACGGCCCACCGACCATCGCCGCGGTCACCGGCGCACCGGTGTCATTGTTCCACCACACGACCTCGATCTCCATCCCGAGGTCGACGCTCACTTGCTGCTCGGCCGCGGACGCGTCGATGGTCTCGTCGAACTTGCCGATGTAAATCAGTCCAGCTGCGGCGACGCCGGGCTTGACCTTGCCCGTCGCCGTGTCGATCGCCGCAAGCCCGCCCTTGTACGCCTTCGTGCCAGCGGCGAGCGGGAATGGGTGATGGGTCCAGCGCTCGATGCGCGAGGCGCGTTCCATGATAAGCGCGGTCATTTCGCACCTCGTCCATTGGCGCCCGCCGCTACAGGCGGCGCCGGTGCTTCACGTTGTTTGTGCACCACGCCGAACTCCAGCGTGTTGCGGTTCCTACGAACGCCAAGCGTCGTATCGACGATGCCCATCTTGATGTCCATCTCGGCTGCCTCGGCACTGAGCGGCGAGCTGCCACCGGTGCTCGAGTCACCTTGTCCGGCGCCACGTGTCGGCGCGCCAGCTGCCGCACCGGGCTTCGGGTCCGCCGCAACCGGCATGCCGCGCTTAAGGTTCTTGACCATACTGCGCACGGTCGCGATCGGCGTGGAGTCGCGCATGAGCTCGGTGCGCAGCTCGCGCGAGAAATCCTTGCGCGTGTTGAGAAGGCGCAGTCGCTCGTCCCGCGTACGGTTGCGTGCGAGCTCGGCTTCGAGGTCGTGCGCCTTCGCAAGCGCCTCGAGTGCGACGCTCCGCGTAGACGCTTGCGCGCCCGCTGCCGCCGGCTTCTTGGGCGGCGGCGTGGTGTCGTCGTCGCCCTCGGCGTCCTTCTTGTCGTCGTCGCCCTCGGCGTCCTTCTTGTCGTCGTCGCCCTCGGCGTCCTTCTTGTCGTCGTCGCCCTCGGCGTCCTTCTTGTCGTCGTCGCCCTCATCCGGCTTCGGCTTCGGCTTGTCGTCACCGCCCTCGTCATCGTCGTCGCCTTCGGCATCTGGCATGCCTTCGTTCATGGCGGCGAGCGCACGTTTCGCGGCCGCTGCGTTCGGATCATCGCCCTTTGCCGCTTTCTCGAGCGCGGCGCGGGCATCCTCGTACGGGGTTCCCATTGTGCCTCCTATTTCGCCGCGAGCGATTCGGGCGAGCATGGACTCAAAGGTTGTGACTTCATCAATCAAACCGCGGCCGCGAGCGGCCTCGGCGTGATAGACAGCTGCTTCCATCGCGGCGACTTGCTTCGCCGGAATGCCGCGGCGCTCCTCGATCAACGCGAAAAACACGCCCGCAATCGCATCCACGATCTCGCGCTTCGCCGCGAGCTCGGTGTCGGTGATCGGCGCGTCGACACGGCCATCAACTTTGCGCGCACCCGAGGCGATGAACTCAACCCGCACGCCTCGCGCGGCGTTCGCAGCCGAGTAGTCGTTGCGTGTTTCGATAACGCCGATCGAACCGATCGTGGCGGTGTCGCTTGCGCAGATCCATTCCGCCGCCGAAGCAAGCGCGTAAGCAGCGCTACTCGCAAAATCACAGTATGCGTAAAGCGGCTTCTGCGCGATCTCCGCCGCAGCGCGGATCGCGCGCGCGGCGTGGAAGTTACCCGAGCACGCGCCGCCCGGGGAATCGATGTGCAACACGATCGCCTTCGCCGGCGACGCGCACGCCTCGTCCATGCGCGCACGAATAGCCTCGTACGAGTCGCACCACCCGGTGTCGTGCTGGTCGAGCGGTCCCTCGATATACACGACACAGACATCATCAATGAGCTTGGACTCACGCGACTCCGGCACGATGAACAACTCGAGAAAGGCTTGCGGGTCTACCGCGAGCAGACCCGTGCGCGCATAGCGCTGCGGCGCCATGTTGGACCGGCGCTTCATGCTGCGACCTCGTAATCTTCCGGAAAAGCGGTGTCGGCGTCGTCGGGCACATCATCCGTCACCACGTCACCGTCGATCACGTCGCCGGGCTCGAGCGTCGGCGACACCTCGACGGGTTCAATGATGTTACGTGCCACTGCCTCGTCCAGATTGAACGCCGTTTGAATGATCACGATCGCCGACTCCTTCGGCAGCTGACCGGTCGTGACGTTGGTGATCACCTCGAGCAGCGCCGTGACTTGCGCGCCGTTGAGCGAGCTCGTGGGCTCGATCGGCGGCACCGTGTCGCCGAGCTCGCGCACCGGCTTCGTAGGCACGGCAAAGCGATCAACCATGGCCTCGACGTCAACGGTGAGATCGTGCGGGGTAAGTGCCGCCGTGAGCTGCGTGAGTGCCGTCGCCGTCGTAACGAGCGATTGCGCTTCGGCGTTGCGGTCCTTCGGCGGCGTGACGTCCCATTCCATCACGCACACGCGCGTGTCGACTTCATCCACGCCATACACCGTGGCGACGTAAACCGGAATGCCTTGCGTGTTGATCGTGTACGCGAGGCCGTCGGCGGTCTCCTTGATCAGGTCCGCGCGAATGGTCTTGTGAATATCCGAGTTCTGAAACCCCGCGCCGCCGTCGACCGTCACGGTCTGCCCAGCGATGGCGATGATCATGTCGGTATTGGCCTCGGCGATCGTCGTGTCGAACGCCTCCCACCCACGCCCGTTGCTCTCCACGAGCTTGACGTCGTATCCGGGCGTCGCCGCGAAAACCGTGTTGACGCCCCACGCCATGACGCGACGCCACCATTCTTGCTTCTGATCTTCGGCCGCGCCTTGCGGTGACACGGCGACACGCGCGGGGTTGGCCAACTTGCCTTCGTAGTTGTCCTTGTGGAGCTGCGCGTGTTCTTTACGGATGTAGTCACGACCGATGCAGCGCCAGAGCCCATGTTGCCATGGCGACATCCGACCGCCGGGCGTATGCAAGACCCATTGCCCGTCACCGGGCGTAATCGGTATCGCGCCCGCGATCGACCGGTAGTACCAGCGATTTTCGTTCCAGCGGTAGAACAGGAACTCGGGGTCGAGCCGACACAGCACCGGGTACGCGCGGCCGACCACGGGTAGAAACTCCGCAACGCCAACGCCGCACAACACGCCGTCGGCGGCGAGTAGTGCGAGCTCTTGCATCGGGAGCATCTCATCAAACACCGAGCGCGCATCATCGGCGCGGTCGGTGTGCCCGGCCTCGAACGTAGCGACGAGCTCGGGGTCACCGCGGAATCGCTTCGGCAACCGAACAAGTCCCCCGGTGCGTGTCGACAACACGCCAGACAACCGGCCGTCGCGGCGCGCCGAGCGCATCAAGCGCGCCGCTTGGCTGATGTCGCCGCTATCAGCGACGCGCTCGGCGTACTCGAGATCGGCGAGGTACCACCGGGTCTGCGTCGTCGGCAGCGGTTGCAATGACCCGCCGTTGAAGCGCCGCATGGCCTCAACGTCTTCGTCGGTCGGCCCGCCGCCGTACAGTTCGGACGGCGGCGGCTGATACGCCGAACGCCCGAGCAGCTTAGATGTTGCGAGCTCGAGCGCGGCCTTCGTTACGGCAGAAGCGGCAGCGAGTAGACCCACGCCGCGCAATATGGTCGCCACCCCGAGCGGCGCGCGGTCAATTAGCGTGATGCGGCGAGCACTTGACCTACCAGACGATCCCACGCTTCGGGCGGGATACCATAGAGATCACGAAGCTTTGCGCGGCTCGAAGTGCGCGGCCTTTTGTAGCCCGCCGCCCAAAGCGACACGCACGAGGCCGAGACGCGGCACCGCGCGGCGACCTCGCGCGCGCTCGTGCGTTGCAAGACCGCGATCAGTAGCCGCCGCCCGCGCGTCATCACGACTTCGGCTCCCACATGGCCGAGCCCGCATACGGATCGAGCCCACCGCCGCCGGAAGCTGCAGCGGCACGCTCGGCATCAAGCGCGGCGCGCTCGTCGGGCGAGAGCTCGCTGTCCTCTTCCAAGCTCGAGCGTTCCCACGCTGCGAGCGAAAGCGCGTCATAGCGGTCAGGCGAGCGACCGATCATCTTGCGTATCTGCTTCTTGTCGATGAGCTTCGACTGGCCATTGATCAACTGCACGAACTGCAGGACGTGAAGCTCCTTCTCCAGCTTCACGTCTTCGGGGATGACACCACCCGCGCGAAACCAGTTACGGAGGTTCGCGGCGAGCTCGTCGCGACGCTTCGCGTAGTTCTTGCGATCACGGATGGCATTGTCACTCGGTCGTATCGGTAGCAGGTCGAACGCGTGCGGATGCGCATCCAAGTACGTGCGCAACAAGATGCAAATGCGCGCGCCGATCTCGCCGCCTCGGTCAAGCACGACCATCGGCGTTTCCTGCGGCAACCGGAACTCGTACAAGATCGCGAGCAGCTGCCCAAGGTGCTGGTCCGTGGTCAGTCCAAGGAACGGGCGCAATGCGAGGCACTTCAGCCCGCGCCGGATGCAGAACACGGTTTCGTCACCCATGCCCGACTCGCCCGCCGGGTCAAGTCCAATGCTGAGCCCGCCGGCGTTGGGCGTGTCGTACCAGCGCTGCTCGGCCTGCGCGATCAGGTGCAAGTTGAAGATGCGTCCCGCTTCGTTGAGCGCGAACTCGCCCTTGATGCGCACGCGGTACAGCGGCGAGTCCTCGCCCCACTCCTCACGCTTCTCGTCGATCCACTCGCGCGTCGCCAAGCCCGGGATCACGATGCGGCCGGTCACGACGTTCGGCGAGTCTTCAGACGATACGTGCACGGTGCGGTAGAACGCCGACTTGCCGTGAAACGCCTCGAAGAACTCGCCCTCGTTACGCGTTGGGTTGCCGAACAGGGCAACGCGAGCACCGCCGGCGCGGTTGCCCTCGGTCGCCTCGAAAATCGCATCGGCAATGCCGCTCGCCTCATCGAAGATGAACAGCACGTTGCGCCCTGACACGCCCGCGACGGCTTCCGCTTCGCGTCCCGTGTATCCGACGATCTCGCGAAAATCATCCGACTTGAGCCCGGTGCGCGCGAGGTGCCCGAGCTCGCCGGTGATCAGCGCCGAGTGCGGGCACGGGCGCTTGATGAGCAAGCCTTCCGGGTCGTCGCGCTTGCACGTGATGCACCGGCCCGCGCGGGCGCGCAACATCATGAGCTCGCGCCAGAGGATTTGCTCCACCTGCCGCGCAGTCACCGACGACATGCACACGCGCGCGTCATCAAACGAGCAGTAAAACCAAAGCGCGACGCCCGCTGCGGTGTGCGACTTCGAAACCTTATGGCCTGACCGAACGGCCACGCGCGGGCTATCGCGGATTGCTTCGATGATCTCGATCTGCTTGTGCCACGGCTCGCACCCGAGGATCTCACGAAAGAACTCGACCGGGTGCTCACGGTACCGCGGCGATGGAAACCGGATGGCCCGCGCTGCTTCGACCGCGTCACGTATCGCTGCGGCAAGGTCGTCGGTCATGTTCCGGCGAGGTCCCGGTCCGCGCGGGCCCGGCTTACCACGCGGACGGCGGTTGACCTCGTCGGCGATCGACGTCGTCATACGGGTTCGGGTGCGCCCACGCCGTTACCGCGCGCGAGCTCGGCGACTACCCGATTCGCCTCGATGTCATCGTCGGGGGTCACGAGGCCAGACACGTCGGCGTGCAACAATTGCGTCACCTCACGGGTGAGCTCCACAAGTCGCCGCCACTCGTGTTGTTGCTGCCGGCGCAGGTCATCGGCCTCAGTTGCAAGCCGATCGAGCTCGCGCTCCTTGTCACGGATGACGTGACGGCGCTCGAGCACTCGCGTTCGGCATTCCTCACGTGCTTGAAACACCTCGAAGTGTTTCGGTGTATTCGCCATAGTTCGGACCCTCCACTCGACCCAGCGATACTATCGCTCGCGCGATAAACGTTTCAACACCGCGCGAGGCACGAGGCGTCGGCAACGACCGCGCAGAGGATTCGAACCTCCATCACGCCGTGTTGGCGTGTCCTGCCACGAGCCGCCGCGGACGGCTCTTTGAACGAGCGCGAGCGTTGCCGACGGCGCCGAGCACAGCACACATGAAAAACGTCGGCAAGCTCGAAGCGCGCGCTGACTACGCGGAACGCACGGGCGTGAAGGACAGCTCGAGATTCAAGCCGAGCGCTTTGGCCGCTCTTTCAATCGACGCGAGTGTCGGGTTCTTGTCGGGATTCTCCAACGCCGCGATCTGTTGCTGCGATACGTCGATCAGCTTCGCAAGATCGCCCTGCGTCATCCCCCGCTCTTGACGCGCCCAGCGAATACTGAGCGCCGCTGCGAGCGACGGCGAGATGTGAACTTCCATCGACTCCATGCCCTTCGGTGCACGTCGATGCACGGCCGGCCGTGGCGGAGCCTTCCCCTTGACGAGATGAACCTCGAGCCAACCCTCGAGCGCTTCTCGCGCGTCGACGCGCAACTCGTCCATCGAGTCTGCGAACGTCTGGCAACCGGGCGCATCCGGAAACTCGGCGAGCCAGCGCTTGCCTTCAGCGTAAACGTAGGCGGTGTAGAACATGACGCACTCCCTCTCCGCTCAGCGGAACTTCAACCCAGCCTGACGCTCGATGCTCTTCAGCGTGCCGATCGGAATGTCCTTGGCCGGGTGTTTCACGGTCACCGTCCCGGGCTTACTGGGATGGGTGAACTGGTGATGCGAGCCCTTCACGCGGTCGAGTGTCCAGCCATCCGCCTTCAGCAACCGCATCACTTCCGCCGAACTCACAAGTTATAATATGTAGCAACGGGCCGGCCGTGCAACCCAAATTCGACGTTATTCGTTACGATTTCGCGTCGAAACGCGTGGACGCTACTGGCACACGCCTACCTCAGTAACGGTACCGTCCCAGTGCCACGCACTGCATTTGGCGCCACGCTCACACTGCGGTGCGTTCACCGAGTTACACGCGTACGCGAGCGGCGCACCCTTCGTGGCTGCCCACTCCAAGCGATACTGGTAGAGGTTCTCCCATGCACATGTAAGCACCACGCCCGAGGGCAGCTTGCACGCGGTCGGCTTGACCGGCGCAGGCGCGGGTGCGGGTGCGGGCTCGACCGGCGCGGGTGCGGGCTCGACCGGTGCGGGTGCGGGCGTGGGCTCAACCGGCGTCGGCGCGGGTGCGGGCTCGACCGGCGCGGGTGCGGGCTCGACCGGCGTGGGCGTGGGCTCAACCGGCATCGGCGCGGGCGTCGGTTCAACCGGGGCAACCGGCACGACCGGCTCGGCGGGCATGACCGGCTCGGGATCGTAGGCCGCAGAATCCGCATCGTCGGCGGGCGCGGACAGCACCTCGGCGGCGCACGCACCGAACGTCATCAAAACAGCGAGGCTGAATCGGTACCAGTACAACATCGGATCAATTATAGCGCGCGCGTGATAGCACAATACATAGCCTACGCAGCTATTGTCGTGCAGCTCGGAGCTGCACGATCGCCGCTCACATGCCAAGCCGCTCGAGCGCCGCACACACCTCGTTGGCTACATCGGGATACCGCGCAAGCACGCGCGCGAGCTCGAGCCGTATGCGTTGCCATGTCGGATGATCGCGGATGATCCGATCCTCGGTGAGGTCGGCTTGTTGCTGCAGCCGGTGGTGAAACGCAAGTGTCTTCGTGTACGTATCGGTGATACGCGCGCGATCGGACGCAAGCAAATCAGTTTGCGAAAGTTGTCGCCGGATCTGCGCGAGCAATGTCGCCGTTTCAGCGAGTGAGTCAGGCGCGTGACCGTTGGTGTGTGAGTGCCCGTTGCCAGCGAGCTCGGGTGCCGGCACCGGTGAAACCGCCGCGCTCGATGCCGTACCGGGTGCACCTTCCGAGTCGGTGTGCATGCCCGCTGGCAATCGTCCCCATGCCGGTGCGGGTATCTCGTACGCCGACCACAATGCGGCCCTTACCGGCGCCGACGGCGTCGTGCGACCGTAACGCCAGTCAATCACCGATTGAGTCCTTACGCTGCACACCGAGCTGATTTGCCGCAAAGTCGCGTTGAGCTCGAGCAGTAACCGCTGACCTTCCGACCGCACCACGATGCCGAGCTTGGCATCAACACCCCTCTTACTGCGTGGTCGGGGCCCGCGTCGTCGTGATGTCGTCGACGATGTCATCAGCTTAGTGGTGCGATCTTCGGTGTACACGTACGCTTTTGCGAAATTGTCCGGAGTTCACGCTCGGGCTCCACGGAGCCTCAATCCCTCACGACTGTTAAGACGGGGGCTCGCGTGATGCACCTGTCAACCGCGTCGAGAGGTCACGACGCACCGCCTCCAGCTCCGCACGTGCCGCCTCCAACTTGGATTCAAGCAACTTGATCTGTACCGCGAGCTCGCCAAGTCCATGGAGTCGCCCCGCGCGAAACCCCTGCGCATGCGCGGCTTCCCATTGTCGACGCATTTCGTTTCGCCGCACGCCGGCGAGATACATGCGAATGGAATGAAGCACCAACATCCGACACCTCACCGACCGGGAAACCACAACCCGAGCATGACCACAATCGTCAGAAGCAGGATCAATGTCACGAACACTCGCGCAACTCGTTCCCACACGGGATCGGAATCACGCGGGGATGGTACGCGATAGATGTGGTCGACGATCACTCGGCGACACGGCCCACAGTACGCGCGTAACCGGTGCCGCCATGGATCGTATCGCGCGCCGGGATCCACTGAGTCATCGACCTCGAGATGACATCGCAAGCAATATCGCCTGTCCGATGCGGACGCGGAAGGCATCGACTTTACGCTCATAACTCGCACCCGAGCTCACGCGCATCGCTCCGACACTCGGTCAGCGGTCGACACAGCGCGCAACGTTGAATCCAACTGGCGCACTCCACCATGCGCGTCGCAATGAGCGGCGCGCACCCGGCGACGCTACACGCACACGCCGCCGCTACAGCGACCCGCCGCATCACGAAGCGCCATTGCATATGATGTGCCCTCGACCATGCAGCGGCGCTACCCGCGGCGGTTTGATGCCCAGAAGCTCGCACCATGGGCGCACCGCGAGCGCTCGCTTGCCGAGTGCGTCGGTGTACTCGACATACGCAAGCCATCTGCACAGATCAGCCCCAAACACGAGGCTGACATCATCAGGATGGGGAACGTGTTGGAGCGTCAAAAGCGCCTCGACACCGCGCTCGGCAAAGCGACTCACCTCGTCGGCGATCAGTATGGCATTCCAAAACTCGCGCACGGCGCTCACGACCGCTGTGCGATGCGTAGGAATGTCAACCAACCAAAACCCGCCGAGACTAAACGAGCTGTCGCTGACCGATTCGTCCCAGCACGCCGGGCGCACAAAGAGCACGCCGACGCGCACACCCGCGAGCACGCGCACGACCCCGAACGGTTGAAACGTCAGCTGTACACGATCGGGCAACGTGTATGCATCGTCGGCAAATAGGTGCTCGGTGATCACGATATATATCCCGCGCCCAAAACAGGTTTACTACGCCGTGCGTGCGAAGCGTCCGTGATTATCTCGCGTGCGTGACAGTGCGACACCGCAGTAGCTGCATTAGCTCCCCTGACCGCACTATCGTTTGACCGATACAAATGGCGGCGCAGGCGTCGGGCCCGGGCTCTGGCTTATGCAGGCGCCGCACGCCGAGGTCGCGCGCGATCACTTGGTCGGCGAGCACAGCCTCGAGCCGACGCGCTTGCGCACGCATCATCGTGTGCCAACCGAACTCGCGCCGCCATCGCCCGGCGGTGCGCTCGACCATGTGTTTCGCCGGCAAGCCCGTGCTGAGCCAAGTCTCGCGCCATGCCATGCATGTTGCGTGCAACGACAGCGCAGCCGAGGCATATCCGCCATATGGCACCTCGCACACGACGGCGACGGGCATCGCACGCAAATACGCCGCGCCAATGGCATCAGCGAACACACGTCGCCGCTCGGCCGGCACGCGCGCGTTGACCTCGCCGAAATCCCAGAGGCGACCAGCGATGTAAATCGCGAAGCCGGTACGCTTCGCCGCGTCGAGCGCCACGAGCACGGCCTCGAGCGGCGTTGCCGTGGGCGGTACTCGCCCGGGTGAGCTCGAGCGTCGATGAATGATCATCGGTCGAGCTCGGCGCCGTTGCCGGCGAGGTTGAAGTGTGAGGTTCGCGTGCGCCGCAATGCGGGCCAAGTCCGCCGTCACGGCGCACCCTTGGGCTTATCATCATCGCCCAGCGTCGGCCTCGACCGCGCAGCCGTGTCAACGTCCGCAACGGCCTGTGCTCGCACGTGCGCCTCGAGCGCGGCGCGATGCACCCGAATGCGATACAAGCAAAACGCGATGCCGATGGCGATCAGAAGCAACGTCAACAATAGCGCCCACGGGATAGTCGGCGCCGCACGCATCTGACCCGCAATCCAGTCCTTGGTCCCGCGCGCCTTAGGGGCCGCCGAATCAGCCTGACCGACGTTGTCGTATAAGCCCCAAGCGCCGTCAGGTTTCCAATCGCCGTGCAATGTATACAACGCGCACGGGCCGTTCATGCGCTCGGCGAAACGATCGAGCATGTACAGGTAAGCGTCGGCCGCGTCCGGATTCGCCGCCCATTGGTCAGCGCCACTGAGGTGGTGCATGCCCGCCTCGTAGCAGCCAAAGAGCGGTATCGCGTACGGCTTCACGTGCGTGTCGTGCGCGTACCGAATGTCGCCGTTCATCTTGGAGTCGACCTCGCCCTTCCACCGGCTGAGCGACTCGGTCGCCCCATTTTGCCCGTTGCCGATGTACGGCGCCATCGCGATCATGTCGACGACCTGGCCGCTCGGATTCCAATGACTCGAGCGATACACGTTTTTGAACGCCTGCGTGGTGAGGTCGAGATTCCCCGACTCGCTAAACACGCGGATCACGCGCGTGCCCATCGCCGACGCGCCGAACACCTCCGCGTAGAGCGCGTACATGGCAAGGGCCCGGTGCAGCTCGAAAGCGATTCCTCGATACCACTCGTTCGAGCCCGGGAACCCGCCGGCGTTGCCCGCGTCGATGGCTTGCTCGCATTGCGAAAATCCGCAGTTCCACACCTCGTTCGACAGCTCGACATAGACGCGTAAATGCGAGGGCAGCTTTGCCTTGATGAGCTGGGCTTGCTGCCGGATGTAGTCGTCGTCAGCGAGGAAGGGCACCGTAAACCAACAATCGATGTTGGCGCGCGCACACAGGTCAATTTGCCATTCAACCGCCATGCCCGTAGTCGACGGCGAGCTGTCCGGGTCGATGTAAATCTCTTGGTTGCCGGGATCGTTCGGCAGCTTGCGTTGCGACCAACGAGAGATGTCGCTCCAGTTCACCGCATTGGTGTCCATGTGCCGAAACACCGTGAAGCCCTGGAGCTGCGCGAGGAATTCGGGCCGCCAAATGTTCGTCCCGGACGCGTACGCGGTCGACCAGTTGACATTCGATTTGTAAATCATCGCGCCCGACCACGAGGCGACGAACCACTCTTGCGTCCCGACAGTCATGTGATCAGGTAACGGCGGCGGCGCGCCGCCACCAGCTGCGCCCGACCCGGCCGCGACATTGAAGTGCACGCTCGGTGCATCGTGCCATCCGCTCGCATCTTGATGCGTTGAGTATGCCTCCCATTGCCCGAGCGCATCACTGGCCGTGAAGGTGCGTGACGCTTGGAGCGTGACGGTCTGTTGGGCTTGGATCACCACGTTGCGGAGCACCGGCGCGAGGTCCGTATACGGCCCGCCTTCATGCGTGGCACCGGGCGCGCGCGCGGCGATGCGGATCTCAATCACGATCAGCGTGCCCGCCGACGTATTTTCGTAGGTCACTTCGCCGCGCAGCGTCTGGCCGGGGCTCAGCTCGGCGCGGTCGAGCGTCAAGGGCGCAGACACCCGAATGCCGCCCGCCGGCACGCCACCGCCACCGCCGCCACGCCCGGCCGAGCTCGCGCCCCCGGTGCCACCGCCACCCGTACCGCCGCTACCTGTCCCAGCGCCGCCCGTGCCGCCGGGGTACGGACAAAGCATGACCGGCGTACACGCGGGGTTAGACGCACGCGGTCGAGGCACCGGGGCGCTCGGGGGCTGCGCCACGACCGTCGCCGACGCGAGCGCCATCGCCGCAGCGACGCCGAGTGCAAGTCGCGTCGCTTGCCTCGCCCGGCGCGTGCCCGAGCGCGCGATACCGGAAGCCGCGGCGGCGAGCTCGTCTAAACGTTCAACCCGGTCAATGACCCGCCGCGCACGGGGTATATCGCACGCACCGCCGCCGCCGGTCGCACGCACTAGGGCATCAACGGCCGCGGCGACTTTCGCCCGGTGCCGGCGCATGTTCGCAGCGTGACATGCATGGCAATACCGTTGATTGCGTCGTGTGTGGGTGCGCTTGCACTTCGAGCACTGTTGCACGTGCAAGCATAGATTCTGCCCCACGTTCGCCATGTCCCGTTTATCGCACAACGGGGATAAATCACCATACGGCTGACCATTGCTAGCTATATCTAACATGCACGCGTTACCTTTCGTCTTCTGGCTGAGACGCTCCCGACTGGGATGCAGCTATCGGCGGCGATGCTTCATTTCGGCGGGCTCAGAATGATCGCAACCAGCACGACCGTGAGGGCGAACCGCGATCACAACCCAACCCACGATCAAATCAGCATCGATCGGTGTCATGAATCGCTCCCTTTCTCCCATGGCAACCATGGCGACCGAAAGCGACGACTACGGTGACGCGCGGTACGTCGATACGTGCCACGGCGCTCCGGCCCACGCGCCGGACGCCGCGACTCGTCCCACCCTTCAGCGAGCGCGCGCCACACGTCGAACGTACGTGCCCGCGGGCTGCGCTTGCCGCATTCGCACGCCTGCAACGTTCGTGGATGCACACCCACGAGCACGGCGACTTCAGTTTGAGTGAGACGCATCGCTCGCCGCCATCGCCGAAGCGCGAGCACGGTTTCGCTCACACCGCCTAGGCGCAGATCACGCTCGAGATACGTCACGACGCACCTCCCGCCGCCGTCAGCATCATCGTAGGAACTTCGTCACCGACGACGACGTCGCGCAACTCAAGCCCGAGCGCCCGAAACACGCGCGCGATCGACCACCTACGTGCATCAAACCGCCCTGCGACGGGCCCAAGCGCATGCGCCGCGGTGAGCCGCCACGCGAGCCCGATCGCCAGCTTCGAATCACACCACTCGGCGAGCGCGGCGGGTGTCCCGCGTTCATGCTCGACCGCCAGCGCCATCGCCGCGAGCTCCGTGCCCGTGAACGTGGGCCATGGCATCGGCGTAGACCTCGACGTGACCGCGGCATACACGATGGCCGAGGTCGTGATCACCGTGACGTCGCTTGGCCATGCGCTGCCGACGTGCCCGCAAACCAGCGTCACAGGCGCTGGAAGGTCCGATAGCAACCGAGGGCAAAACGACAGCGCCTCAGCGATATCGCGTCGCACGCAGGCGGGAGGGAGCGACGTCGGAGTGTTTAGCGCGACCTCGGGAGATACGCGGTCGTCTTGCCGCCGAACGGCGTTGGCCGCGTTGGTCGCGAACGCTTCGAACGACCGCGCATGCCGACGGTTAGGCATGCCTGGCCCCAATTAATTCTAAGGCCCCTAATTTATATATATATGGCCCCAGTATACGGATCGCCAAGTAGTTAGAATTGCTGTGAGGCCCCGGCGGCCCCTGGTGGCCCCGCCTTGGCGATAAGGCCTTAAGGAGAAATTTGGATATTTGGTGGTTCGACTCGATCCAAAATGAACAAATTCTCCTTAAAGGTCCTATCGTGAGAGCGGGACCACCCAGGGCCGCCGGGGCCGGCGTGGATATTATTGGGCTTTTCCGGCCCCGGTGCACGAAGCCGGCCCCGGCTTTCATGGGGCCACCTCGGTATCCGTTTGTAGGATAACCAGCCGAGGCCGCCCAACGTTAGCTATTCTGACCTTACTATCGAAATGACCGGATTCAGCTACTAACCAACCTCGGTCACGCCAGCACCGTAACACCTCATTAGGCGACAACCGGTGCGAGTCGAGAAACGTTCTAAGTGCCGCCGGGATAAAAAGCAACTGATAGTCCGCTCGGCGGAAACCGTGACGAGAACGGACGCCATGCGGCTTTGTGGTCTCACTGCCATCTGACACCGTTTCAAGCATTGGGAATGCTTCAGGTTCGGCGACCACCCAGTCGCGTACGAGCTCGAGCGCGCGCTCGGCGAGAGGTTTGACCGCCTCGCGACTTTCACCGTGGAGATACAGCTGATGCATGGTCGCGCCGCCGGGCGCACCGAGGCCGAGTGGCTCGGCGAGGATTTCGGCCATGATCAGCGTCGCGAAGTAACCTGCGACGCGACCCTGCAGTGGATCCGGCGCGCTCTTGCGGAGTGTCTTGACGATCAATCCGTACGACTCACGATACGGCGCCCAATCATCCACCTCGAGCAAGTTTTCAATCCAGCGCCGGCCGAACATGCCCGAACATGCGGCGCACGCCTCGCGCACCGCGTCGACGTCGGCTGCGGTGAGCTTACCGAAACCGTTGACAGGCAATTGAATCACGCGCACTTGCGCGCCGGTCATGGTGTTATGGTGGTCGGCAAGCGGCCGCTCGCCGGTCGACAGCACGACGGTGCGCCAACTCGGTGTTTCTCGAAGCGATAGATCCGCCTTGGCACGACCTCGGCCGCCACCGTTCACGAGCGAGTAGACCATGCGTTCGAGTGCGATCGGCTCGCTCGTGCCGGCTTCGTCGTAACACTGTGGGAGGTCGTTTAGCTGTTGAGCGCGGAGCTCGGCGGCGGCGGCTGTCACGTTCCATGAGCCGAGCCACGCGTCGGCACTCGGATCCCCGAACACGCTGGCCGCGATCTTGAGTTGCGAGGTTTTCCCGCGACTCGAATCACCGGGAAGGTGAATGGCGAAGTTCGGTACCCCGAGCGGCTCGAGCAACGTGGCTGAGAGCGCACCACAGATCATCGCCGCGCACACGGGCTCGGCCTCCCACGCGCGTCGCAATGCGTCGACATGCTTTTGCAGGGAGTCGCCGCGCGCGGTGAGTGCGGCAAACAACTTGCGACGATCACCCCGGGTGTCGAGGACGATTGGTCGCTCGCATTCATCGGCAAAGCGCGGCCGATCGAGCACGAACGCTCGCTCACCCTGAATCGTGTGCCAGCCCGTGCGGCCAATGCAATACACGCGCTCGAGCGCCGGGTTGATCCGTTCGAGGTCCTCGAGCCAATCGACGATCTTGGGCGCTGTGTTGCTCGTGACGGGCACACCGTACGGCGCGAGCTCGGCGACCATGGTGCGCGCGTCGGCGATGGCGCGTCGATTCGCGACGAACGTCACCCACGTGTCGTCACGTTCGAAGCAAATTTCGGCGCGCGACTCGTGCGTGTAGTAGTCGGCGAGGTGTCGCACGAGCAAGATCGGGCGCGAGGTGATCTTCACGTCCCCGTGCTTGTCGTCGTTTGCGAGCTTCCACAGCGCACCATCGCGCTTGATCTCGTAGCCCTCGGGTAAGCGCATCGTGGCTGAGATCGGTGCGCCTTCGAGCGCGCGCACGTTCTTGGCGAGCGTGAGCGGCGAGCTGGGGTCGAGCGGCTCGAGTGGCGTTGCTGTGCCCAGGAGCGCGCGCGTGGGGCCCTCACCAAACGCACCGAAAAAGTCGTCAATGCCCTTGTGATCGGCCGTCGGCGGCGTGACGAAACGCACTTCGACCGCGCCCGCGGCGACGAGCGCGCCAGCGAGCCGCTGAGCGGCTTGCATCACCTGATCGTTAGTACGCGCGTCAGCGTCGAATACGATGACGTGCTGACGACCCGCGATCGTGACGTGCTCGCGGATGTGTGGATGCAGGATCCAGGCACCGGTTTCGGCGCGATGCTTGACGTCCAGCCAGTTCCACACGCCAGTGAGGCCGATCGTGGTGAGCTCGAGCTGATCGAGGGCGAGCGACTTTTTTTCGCCCTCGGTCCAATGCAGCACGCCGGCGTTGCGGTACCACCCGTCGCGACGTGCACGCGGTGGGAAGTACACGAGCACGCCCGCGGTGCGTTCGTCGGGCTGCTCGTATCGAATCGCCTTACCGCGCTTATTGACCCGTGGGGAATTGGGCCGGACGCGATACGCGTGCGGCCCGTCGGCACCCGGCAAGTAACACGGGAATACGATGACCGAGCCGTGATGCTGGGCGAAGCTCTTACGCCCGAGCAGCTCGGCAATCACCTTGGCGCGGTGCTCGGTGTAGATGCCGGCGAGCGCAATCGTCTCATCGCTCAAGCCCGAGGCGCGCAGTTGCTCACGATGTGACTCGTGGAGCTTACGCACCTTTGGCAAAGGAATGAGCCGCAGCGTCGTGGGCCACCCGGCGTCACCGACGCCGCCGTCATCATGGCTATCCGCCATACACCGCCCCTACGCATCGAGCTGTTTGGATTTTCGACCCTTGCTCGACTTGTGGGACGGTGGCGATTTACGTGAACGACGTTTGTCGTTGGCCTTGGCGAGCGGCTTGAGTTTTGTCGTGGTGGTGGTCGTGCGGCGGCGTGGACGCGGGGTGTCAGCGGCGAGCTCGTCCGGGTCGTCGCCGGCGTCGTCACCCGCGTCATCATCGGGGTCGGCGTCGCGGTCGGCGTCACGGTCGGCGTCAGCATCGATCGGCAAAGACCCTTGACGGTCGGCCGCGGACATCGGCCGTTGTTCGACGACCTCGCCCGTGTCCTGTCGCACGAGACGATATGCGTTTTCCTCGAAACTCGGGATCCACTTGCATACGACCATGCGCGGCTCGAGCTCAGACTCGATGACATGGGCCAAGCGATTGCGCGCGTCGGTCTGCGCAAGGATCTTCTTGTTGACCGCGCGCCGCTCATCCTTGAGCAAGTCGACGGCGATCTCGGCCTCGGCCATCGCATCGCCGCGCATGCGCAGCTCGTCGTTGGTCAGCTTGCAGGGGAGCTCACGCTCGATTGCGATTTCTTCATTGATGGGGGTTGGTGCTGCGCCGTTGCCTCGTGCCATGGGGACCCTCGTTTACGGTGGAATGGGTTGGGGTTACTTCGTCGGTGTTCGGTGGTGCACCGGGTGCACCGGACATGCGGGATAGGGGAAATCGCGACTGCAAGTGCACTGAGCGTCGTCGTCGGATACCCGAGGTGCGGCGCTGAAAAACCCGTCGGTCGTGTGCGCGTCGGCGTTGAAGCGTGTCGACCAAGCCGGCCCAAGCTGCCGGTACTCGATGGGTATGCGCAGCGTGTGCGCGAGCTCGAGCGCGCGCTGCATGCCTTCGGTGAATGCCGCGGTCGCTGTAGACGGCGAGCATGTCGGCGAAGCGTAACCATGCGATGTGCGCAGCGATGCCGAGGTCACGGTCCTCGGGGCGCGCGTCATCGAGCACGCGCGGATAGAGCAGGTGTCCGAGGAAGGGCGCTTCGCCACGCCGGAGCGCATCGAGCATGCACGCGTCGGCGTAGCTGACGTTGCGCGACACTTCGCCACGCAGCGGTGATTCGATGCACACGCGCCTTGCAATGAGCGGCATGGGGGGCTCACGCCGCCGCTTTGGTGCGCGTGCGGCGGGTGACGCGGGCACGGGTGGCACGGGTACGCGCGCGAACTCGGCGACGCTTGGGCCGGTTGATTTTCGCGAGTGTGAGCTCCTCGAACGTGACGAGGCCGCCCGTAGCCTTGCTGATCGCGAGCGCGCTCTTCGGGTGCGCGGGGCGTTTGCGCGCATAGATTGCATGCACGGTCTGGTAGGCGAGCCCGGTTTCGCGCGACAGATCGGCGAGCGCCCCGCGACCCTGTGTCTTGATCCACTTGTGTAGTTGCATGGGCCCGCGTTATACCCGCGGACCCAATATCGCGTCTAGGTGATATTGACACGCACACCTTATCCACACGCCTCCATCGCTACGCACAACACCTCAACAAAAGTGGTTGAGGTGCGCGCCGGACTATTGCGCGCGCGTGATAGTTGCGCTTACGTAGTGCGCACATGGCGCGACCCACGACCAGACCTGATCCGAACAAAGCAGACCCGCTGAGCGAGCCAACGGTCGGCCGTCGCCAGTGGGCGGCTTATCTTGCGCGCGGCTGGACGCGTGCGGACTACGCGCGCCGCATGGGCGTGAAGTACCAAACCGTCGATCGTTGGGACATGGATCAGCAAGTGCCCGGGCTCGATAACCTCGAGCGCGCGTCGGATCTCCTTGGCTTCAGCGTGCGCGAGCTCGTGCACGGGCGCGCGATGGGGCGTGACGCTGGCGCCAGCCGCTCGGCGCCGGCGCTCGCACCAATGGTGTTTTCAGACGAGCTCAGCGTCGATGATCGCGAGGCGCTCGCGCGCCTGCTCCAAGAATATCTCACCGAGATCGCACATACGTTTCTCGCGTCGTATCACGCCGAGCGTGCAGCGGGCGTGGATCAAGCGCGAGCGTTCAAAAAGGCGCGTGACGTAGCACATGACGCGCGCGCGCTAGCCACAAAAACACGTGCGCTCAGTGAAGCAGTCGCGCTCGGCGGCAAGGCCGCGACTGAATTCGCTAAGGGCACACGCACAAAGCCGCGGTGAGCTCTTCCATGATGGAGCTTGGTGTCCCCCCCCCCCCCCCCCCCCCCCCCCCCCCCCCCC
>Ga0081455_10000607_pt1 | contig 46359 bp, 37 predicted proteins | sample TabmetS3T2R1_FD_70207 | JGI IMG/M metagenome (GOLD analysis project Ga0081455, IMG submission 70207) | Tabebuia heterophylla rhizosphere microbial communities from the University of Puerto Rico - S3T2R1 | ecosystem: Host-associated > Plants > Roots > Rhizosphere ...
GAGCCGCAAATCCTGTTTCTCGACGAGCCGACCGCGGGCGTCGACGTCGAGTTGCGCAAGGACATGTGGGAGCTGGTGCGTTCGCTGAAAGCCTCGGGCGTCACGGTCATTCTCACGACGCACTACATCGAAGAGGCCGAAGAGATGGCCGACCGGATCGGCGTCATCAACAAGGGTGAACTGATCCTGGTCGACGAGAAGACGGAACTGATGCGCAAGCTCGGCAAGAAACGTCTGGTACTGCATCTGCGGCAGAGGATGACCGAAATTCCGCCGGGGCTTGCCGGGCGATCATTGACGCTCGCCGCCGACGGCGCAGATCTCATCTACACTTACGATGCTCACGGTGAGCGCGGCGGCGATCGCGCCGGCATCGCCGCGCTGCTTGACGATCTGCAGGCGGCCGGGATCACCTTCAGTGATCTCCGCACCGAGGAGACGTCGCTGGAAGACATCTTCGTCGACCTCGTCAGGAGTGGCCGATGAACCCGCTCGCAGTCCTCGCGATCTATCGTTATGAAATGGCGCGCACGGGCCGGACCTTGCTGCAGAGCATCGTCTCGCCGGTCATTTCCACCTCGCTTTATTTCATCGTCTTCGGCGCGGCGATCGGCTCGCGCATCAGCGAAATCGAGGGAATCCCCTACGGTTCGTTCATCGTGCCCGGCCTTGTCATGCTGATGCTGCTGACGCAGAGCACAGCGAACGCATCTTTCGGCATCTACTTCCCGAAATTCATCGGAACGATCTATGAGATTCTGTCCGCGCCGGTCTCGTCCTTCGAGATCGTGCTGGGCTATGTCGGCGCGGCGGCGACCAAGTCGATCATCCTCGGCGCCATCATCCTGATCACCTCCAGCCTGTTCGTTCCGATCCGGATCGAGCACCCGTTCTGGATGGTGGCGTTCCTGGTGCTGACGGCCGCGACCTTCAGCCTGCTGGGGTTCATCATCGGCATCTGGGCCAGGGGATTCGAGCAGTTGCAGTTCGTGCCGCTGTTGCTGATCACGCCGCTGACCTTCCTCGGCGGGACCTTCTACTCGATCAGCGTGCTGCCGCCGCTCTGGCAGAAAATCGCGCTGTTCAATCCGCTGGTCTATCTGATCAGCGGATTCCGCTGGAGCTTTTACGGGATCGCGGACGTCGATGTCGCGGTCAGCCTCGCCATGGTCGCGATCTTCCTCGGCCTGTGTCTCGGCGTGGTCGCCTGGATTTTCCGCACCGGCTACCGGCTGAAGCCGTAATTCCCGGCATCGACCCGCCGGGCCAAACCTGCGATAGTCGAACCGGGAGTTCGAGAGCCGGTCCGTCACAGCCATGCCGTCGTTCCTTGCCGCGTCGATCAAACGGCTGCGCCAGTCCACGGCGTCGATCGGCCAGATCACATTCGGCAGCTTCCTGCTGCTGCTGTTGATCATCATCGGCACCAGCACCGTCGGCATCATTGCGATTCATCGGCTCGGCAACGCCTTCGCGGAGCTGCAGCGCCTGCAAGACGTCGGCGACCTCGCCGAGGACATCGATCGCCGGATGAACGAATTGCGGCTGGCGGCCCGCGACCTGCTGTCGGAGCCAAATCCAGACCCGTCGCGAACGCGCGCGGCAGCCGATGAATTGACGAAGCTATTGCAGCAGAGCCGGTCGGAGCTGGCGGATTCGCAGCGGCAGATGATCGACGACGTCATCGGGCGCTTGTCGAACTATCGCGGTGGCTTTGAGACGATCGTGGCCTTGATCCGCCATCGCCACGAGGTGATCGCGGCATTGCCGCAATATGGCGAGCGGTTTGATTCCGTGATCGCCACGATGGCGGATCGCGATCTGGCCGCCGCGCTGCTGCGCGCACAGAACCGGATCACCGCCGCGATGCTTGCGCATGATCCGGCGGCAGCGGCCATGGCGGCCCGCGCGCTGCGAGAGGTCCCGCTGACAGATGCCGCGGCCGAGGCGCCGGTGCGGGCTTATGTCGATGCCGTGATCGATCTGTCGGCGACCGACACCGCGGTCGCTCAGCTCGATCGCGATGTCCTCGGTTCGGAAGGCCGTTTCATCGCGGACGTGACCGAGCGGCTGCGTGACGACAGCGCCAAGCGTGGTCATGCGCTGTCGCGCGGTTTTGCCCGCACGCTTGCGGAAGCGCGCTGGCAAAGCGTCATCGCCGGCGTGGCGTGTGTCGTGATCGGCATCTGTGCGGCGCTGTTCGTGGTGCGTCGGACGGTGCGTCCTCTGGTCGCGATGGCGGATGCGATCCGAGCGCTTGCGGCCGGCTCGCGAACCGCCTCGATCCCCGGCACCGACTACGACAACGAGATCGGGGACATCGCCCGCGCGGCCGAAGTGTTTCGACAGACCCGCGAGGAAGCCGATACGGCGCGTGAAGCGGCGGTGCGGGCGCTCGCCGAGCAGCGGCTCGCCGAGGAGAGCTATCAGAAGCTGTTTGAGGGCTCGGTCGACGGCATCTATGTGACGACGCCGCAGGGCCAGATTCTCAATGCCAACCCGGCGCTGGCGCGGATCATGGGTTATGACTCGCCGGAAGTGCTGATCCGGAGCGTCAACAACATCGCACGGACAATCTATGTCGAGCCGCAGCTGCGGGGCGTCTATGCCGACCTGATGGAACGCGACGGCATGGTCCGTGATTTCGAGTACCAGGTGCGGCGCAAGGACGGCGACATAAGCTGGCTCTCGGACAGTGCGACCGCCGTGCGCGACGGTCTCGGCCGGGTGATCCGGTATGAGGGCACGGTGCGCGACATCACCGATCAGAAGCGCGCCGAGGATGCGCTCGCCGAAAGCCGGCGCCGTCTCCAGGAGGTGATCGATTCAGTGCCGGCGGTGATCAACGTCAAGAGCACCGATCGACGCTATGTCCTGATGAATCGCTATATGGCCAGGATCTTCGCGATCGAGCCGGAGGAGGCGATCGGTCACACCACCAGCGAGCTGATGTCACGCTACGGTGGCGGCAAGGAAGGCACCAATGACGAGCGCGTGCTGGAGACCGGCCGGGAGCTTGGCTTCTACGAAGAGGCCTACAAGGATTACTCCGGCACGTTGCGGCATTGGATGGCGAACAAGGTGCCGCTCCGCGGCCCGGACGGCAGGATCGAGTACATCCTCACGGTCGCTCTCGATATCGGCGACCGCAAGCGGAGCGAGCAGGAGGTGCTGCGCGCGCGCGATGCAGCCGAGGACGCCCTGAAACATCTGCGCGACACCCAGGCGTCGTTGATCGAGGCTGAGAAGCTCGCCGCGCTAGGCCGGCTGGTGGCGGGCGTCGCCCACGAGGTCAACAACCCCGTCGGCATCAGTCTCACTGTGGCCTCGGCCCTGCAGCGCCGCAACGTGGCGTTTGCCGCGGAGGTCGCGCAGGGCGATTTGCGGCGCTCGAGCCTGAACGAATTCATCAAGGTCAATCATGAGGCTGTCGATCAATTGGTCGCCAACCTCAATCGCGCCGCCGAACTCGTGCAGTCGTTCAAGCAGGTGGCGGTCGACCGCAATTTCTCCGACCGCCGCCAGTTCGACATGCACGACCTCACCGAACAGGTGGTGACCAGCCTGCGGCCGGGCCTCGGCAAGCAGAACCTCTCGCTCGTCCTCGACTGTCCGAGCGGCATCATGATGAACAGTTATCCGGGCCCCTACGGGCAAGTGCTCACCAACCTGTTCGTCAACGCCGTGGCGCATGCGTTTCCGGAGCGCTCCCAGAAGCCAGGCAAGATGGAGATCAGGATCCAGGCATCCGCGGGAGACATGGTCGAGGTGCTGTTTAGCGACGATGGTTGCGGCATGGATGCCGAGGTGCGGCGGCGGGCATTCGATCCGTTTTTCACGACGCGGCGAGACCAGGGCGGCACCGGCCTCGGCCTGCATATCGTCTACAACATTGTCACCAGCCAGCTTGGCGGCCGAATCTTTCTGACCTCGGAGCCGGGCCGTGGCACGCAGATCAGGTTGTTGTTGCCGCAAATTGCCCCGCCGGACGCCGCAGCGGAATGAGAGTGGCCCGCGCTGCCGGAGCGCGCATAAGCATCACCGGGTTATTTCAATGCCGTCGATATCGCGGTGAATTTTCCGGCGATCTTGGTGCCGAGGCTGTTGACGGAGGCCACGATCACGAGTGCGATTCCCGACGCGATCAGCGCGTATTCGATCGACGTCGCGCCTGATTCATCCATCATGAAACTTTTCGCCAGCTTCGCCATCGTCCTGCTCCCACCGTGGTTGGATCCGCGATCCATTTCGTTGCCCGAGCGCGATCTTCGAAATCTTGAGATCCGGATCGCGCTTTAGGTCGCAGGGTTGAACTCGCAAGCGGCGTGCCAGTTGCGCCGGCAGCGCGTACAAGACGTTAGATGGTTAAGATTTCACCATGATGCGCCTGGTGGGAATCAAATGCCGTGTCGGCGGCGCCAGGCGGCACCAATTGCCGCGTCCCGTATCTTATCGAGTCGCGGCCATGACAGGCTGGATGCGGCTGCCATTGGTCACCTCATCCGGGACATTGATCGCGATCTTGTCACCCGGCTTGACGCCGTCGGCAAGGCTGATGATCGCGCCATCCGTGCTGGCGACCTTGACCGGCTTGAAACGCAACACCTGCCCGTCGAGCACCGCGACCGAGCTTTGATCGCCGCGCGTCAACAGGGCGGTGACCGGGATCTGCGGCCGGCTGACCAGCGGAATGCGCAGCGTCAGATAGGCGAAGCTGCCAGGAATGAAGAACGTGTCGGCGTTGTCGATGTCGACCTGGATCAGCATGGTCCGCGTCTTCTGGTCGAGTTCGCCGGTCATGCGGGTGATCGCCGCGGTCTTCTTGCGGTCGGGATTGCTGGCGTCGGAGACTTCGACGCGATCGCCGACATGAACGAAGGGCGCGTCGCTCTGCTGAACATAGGCGTAAATCCGCAGCCGGCTATCATCGGAAATCGTCAGGATCGGCAGTGCGCTGCTGATATTGGTCTGCGCGTTGGTGATCAGCGCGCCAGGATCGACAAAGCGTGCGGTGACGCGGCCGGCGAAGGGCGCGCGCACGGTCTGGTAGGACCGCTGTGTCTCCAGCACGCCGACGGTGTTCTCCGCGACTGTGGCGTCGGTCTCCGCCTGATTGAGCGCGACCTGGGTCGCGATCCCCTTGCCGAAGAGTTCACGGATGCGCTCGACATTGCGCCGCTTGTTGGCGAGATCCGCGGAGGCGCCGGCATATTGCTGATCGAGTTCCGGTGATTCGATATAGGCCAGCGTCTGGCCGGCCTCCACCTTGTCGCCCTTGTCCACCGCAATGGTCTTCAAATAGCCGGCCACCTTGCCGTACAACGTCGTGCTCGCGCCGGAGCGCAGGTCGCCCAGCAGCTTGATGGTGCGCTCGGTCGGCCCTGCCGCGGTCGTCACCACCTCGATGCGGGGTCCCCGTTCGGCGATCGCCGCTCGGGCTTCCCGAACGGCGGCGATCTGTCCGGATCGCGACAAATAGGTGTAGCCGACGCCAAGGACGGCGGCGCAAACCACGCCGATGCCGATCGCGTAAAGCCGAAAGGCGGGTTTGCGGGATTGGTCAGCCATGAGCAGGTTCTCCCGTCGATGTGCCCGCGGTCTCGGCCGCGAAGCGTTCATCGAGCATGTGCAGTGACGGCATCTTACGCCGCAGCAAGGTGTAGAAGACCGGAACCAGAAACAATGTCGCGAGCGTCGCTGCAGCGAGACCGCCAATGACGGCGCGGCCGAGCGGTGCATTCTGCTCGCCCGCTTCGCCGAGGCCCAGCGCCATCGGCACCATGCCGATGATCATCGCGAGCGCCGTCATCATGATCGGGCGCAGGCGCGTTCGCCCGGCCTCGATGACGGCATCGAATGGCGACAATGTCGGATCTTGCGTGCGCAGGTCGTTGGCAAAGCTGACGACAAGGATCGAGTTGGAAACAGAGATACCGATCGTCATGATCGCGCCCATCAATGACACCACGTTGATGGTCGTGCCGGTGACGGCGAGCATCCAGATGATGCCGATCAGCGCGCCGGGAACCGCCATCATGATGATGAAGGGGTCGAGCCATGACTGGAACAGAACGACCAGAACCGCATAGACCAGCACGACCGCGAGCACGAGGCCAAGGGCGAGCAGGCGGAACGAGTTTTCCATCACCTCGTTCTGGCCGCGCAACACGATCTTGGTGGTCGATGGCAGATCCTTCTGCACCTCTGCCATCGCCTGCTTGATCTCCGCCGCCGCGCCGCCGAGGTCGCGGCCCTCGATGTTTGCGGCGACGTCGATCACGCGCTGGATCGTGTAATGGTTGATCGAGTTCATGCTCGATCCCGGCCGCACCTCGGCGATGTCGCCGATCCGGGTCACCTGCGCGCTCGGCACCGTCGACGGGGTCACGGCTGACGAGGGCGGCGCGATCGTGCTTGCAGCGGGATTAGCCGGGAAATTGAGGATGTCATTGACCGTTTCGAGCTTGTCGACCGAGGTGTTGACCGCGACGAAATAGTTCACGCCATTCTGCGGATTGAGATAATAGGTCGGCGCCGTCTGCGAACTGCCGGCAAGCGAGGTCAGCATGTTGTTGGCGACGTCGCGCTGCGAGATGCCGAACCGTACCGCGCGCTGGCGGTCGACATCGATCTGCAGGGTCGGAAAATCGAGAACCTGCGTCACATGGGCATCGACGACGCCTGGAATGCGCTTCAGCATGGCAAGCAGCCGCTGTCCCGTGGCGTAGCCGCGCTGCAGGTTTGCGTCCTGGATTTGAATGTCGATCGGCGCCGAAAGACCGAAATTCAAGACCTGGCTGACGATGTCGGCGGTCTGGAAGTAGAAGATCGTGCCCGGAAAATCATAGGCCAGTTTTTCGCGGATCGCGGTCTTGTAGCTGTCCGACGGCTTGTGCGGCTCCTTCAGTGAAATCAGGAGTTCCGCATCGGCGCCACTGACGTTGTCGGAAGGCACGAAAGCGAGATTGAAGCCGAACGGTACGCCGATCATGGCGTTGATGGTGCGCAGTTCGGCCGGTGGGATGATCTCGCGGATGCGCTGCTCGACGTCGATCAGGATCTTTTCGGTGCTGTCGAGCCGGTTGCCTTTCGGCGCACGGACATGCAGTTTGATAATGCCGACGTCCGCGCTCGGGAAGAAGTCGGTGCCGACCAGCGGCGCCAGCGCGCCGGTGGTGAGCAGCAGCAGGCCGACGCAGGCGAGCACGAATTTTCGACGACCGAGCGCGACTTTCAGCCCGCCGGTGTAGCCATCGCGGAACCGGTCGAACGCCCGGTCAAACGCTGCAGCCAGCCTTGCGCCGATGCCGCGTGCGGGCGCGGCGTTGTCATGATGGTCGTCTGTCAGGATCTGCCGCGCGAACGCCGGCACCACCGTGAACGACAGCACGAAGGACGCCAGCATCGACAGCACCACCGTGATCGCCAGCGGAATGAACAGGAACCGCGCGGGTCCGACCAGCAGCACGACCGGGAAGAACACGATGCAGATGCAGAGCGTGGCGACCGTCAGCGGCTGGATCACCTCGCGCGAGCCGTCCAGGATCGCGATCGTCAGCGGCTTGCCGAGGCTCTGGTTGCGGTGGATGTTTTCCATCACCACCGTGGCGTTGTCGACCAGCATGCCGATGGCGAGCGCAAGCCCGCCAAGCGTCATCAGGTTGATGGTCTGTCCGGTCAGGAACAGCCCAACGAGGCCGGCGAAGATCGACAGGGGGATCGAGGTCGCGACCACCATCGTGTTGCGCCAGCTGCCGAGGAAGATCAGGATCATCAAGGAGACGAGAACAGAGGACGCAATCGCCTCCTTGAGAACGTTTTCGACCGCGCCCCGCACGAACACCGACTGGTCGAAATCCATCTTCAGCGACAGTCCGCTCGGCGCCGTCTCCTGAATGTCCGGCAGCATGGCCTTGACGGCGTCGACCACGGCCAGTGTCGACGCGGTCGAATTCTTCAGGATCGGGATGAAGCTCGCGCGCTGACCATTGATGCGAACGATATTGGTCTGTTGCGCGTAGCTGTCGGTGACGGTGGCGACGTCGCTGAGCTGAACCGGAATGCCTTCGCGGATGCCGACCGGCAGATCATTGAACTGCGATACCAGCTGCGGGCTCGAATTGAGCTGGATGTTGTATTCCTTCGGACCAATCCGGGCGATGCCCGCCGGAATGATGACGTTGGCGGAGCCCAGCGCCGTCACCACGTCCATTTGCGACAGGCCCTTGGCGGCGGCCTTCGCGGTATCGACCTCGACGATGATCTGGCGCTGCTTGCCGCCATAGGCGCCCGGGATCGAAATGCCGGGAATGGTGAACAGCCGCACTCTGAGAAAGTTGTTGGCCCAGTCCGAGAGCTGCTGCTCGGGAAGGCTTTTGCTGTCCAGCGTCACCTGGACGACGGGAACGTTCGAGGCGTTGAACTGGATGATGTTGGGCGGCGACATGCCCGGCGGCGCGATGCGCAGAATGGCGTTGCTTTGCGCGGAGATCTGCGCGATGGCGCCGCCGATGTCGCTGCCGGGCTGGAAATAGATTTTCAGAATGCCGGTGCCGGGAATCGACAGCGACTCGATGTGGTCGACTCCGTTCACGGTGGTGGAATAGGCGCGCTCGGACACCAGCACGACCCGGCGTTCCATGTCCTCGGCGCTGAGACCGTTGTAGCTCCAGGCTACGAAAACGACAGGAATGTCGATCGTCGGGAAGATGTCCACGATCATCCGCGAAACCGACAGCGCTCCCATCAGCATGATAAGAAGCGCCGCAATCGCCATGGTGTAGGGCCGCCGCAGCGCGGTCCGCACGAGGCCGATCATCTCTCCCCCTGGCCGGTTCAACGGCTTGGTCAGCACCGAAGGGCGTCTGCTGCAACGCAGCAACGTTTGTCGTCTCGCTGGTCGAGCGGGCCGGCGCTTTTTGCGGCCGGTAAAATCTACGAAAATCTGACGGGGTTCAAGAGCTTTGCGGGCGGGACGCTGCTCCGCGGTGAACAGAAACGGCTCGTCAGGCGTTCGGATTGGCAGCGCGCTGGCGGTTATGAGCCTGAATGAGGATGCCGGTCCCGGCCAGCAGCAGGCCGACCAGCAGGAACACACTGCCGATGCCGGTTATGGCGGCGATGACGCTCGCCACCGGCGGAAAGATGATGGTCACGAGCCTGTTGCAGGCCGACCGCATCGAATTGGCCTGGCCCCTGATTTCCAGCGGTGCAATGGCAATCAGCCCGGCGACCGTGCAGGTCAGGGCGACGCCGCTGAAAAAGCCGACCGCCACGGCGACTACATAGACGGCCTCGATCGGCAAGGGCAGGCCGACGCAGGCGTAGCCAACGGCGCTGCCGATCACGCTCGCCGCGGCCAGCGGCCAGGTCCCGAGCGCACGGTGCAGCCGCGCGAACACCAGACGCGCCAGCATCGAGGAGATCGAGAGTGTCGCGAGCAGGTGGCCGACCTGTTCCACGGAGAAGCCATGCGCCTGGCCGATCAACGGCATGTAGACGAAAATCAGGTCCTGGGCGCCGACGCTGAACACGCCGCCCAACAACAACCTCATATAGCCGGGCAGCGTGAACAACTTGCGCAGCGGCAGGGCGGGCCGGTCGCTTTGGCGAACCATCAACTGCTTGTCGGGCCGTACGCCCAGCGAAACCAGGAACAGCACGCATGTGATGCCGACCGCGATCCAGAACAGTTGCTGCGTCGGAGGTGTCGCCGCGCCGCCGCCGACCAGGCCGACGATGAAGGACCCGCTGCCCTGGCCGAGCGCGTTGGCGACCATGTAATTGCCGACCATCATCGCGACCTTTGCCGGACGCTCGTCCACCGCGCACAGGATCTGCAGGCTTACGCTGATCGAGACGCTGCAGACTCCAAGCAGCGCGATGCTGCCGATCAAGCCGAACCCCGATGACGACGTCGCGGCGCAAACACAGGCGATAATGGCCCCGGCGCAGCCAAACCACACCGCTTTGCTTTCATTGCCCCTGTCGATGAAGCGGCCGATCGGGACCAGCAGAGGCAGCGGCAGCACGGAAAATGAGGTCGCGAGGGCGCCGACCCAAAAGACGGAAAAGCCGAGTTCGACGGCATGGTAGGAGGCGGTCACGCGCACGATCATGACCGTGACCTGAAGCAGGAAGGCCGTTCCCACCAGGGAGACAACAAATAGCGGGTTCACGGGTGGAAAGCCTTCTCCAATCTTCTTGTCAGCGCACCGCGTCGCAGAGGCTGGACACGAGTACCGAGATCGACAGCGGAGGTCCAGCGACGAAATTATCTGCCGATGCGGCTCAGCCTTGCGCCATTTTGATCCGTCCATGAACCCTGGATGAACAGGCGGTACGGCGGTCCTGCCACGCCTCCTTGCCGGTCTGCCGTTTTCAAAAAATTACAGGAACGGTTTTCTGGCAGCCACGTTGGTCGGCAGTTCCCGGGATCGGGATACGGCATCACCGCAACAACGCAACACACGGCCTTCGTGGCACTTTGAGGAGTGACTGAAATGAATCCTAGAGCAAAGATTTTGGCGGCGATGTCGGCGGCTTCGCTGATCGCCATGGTTGGTGCGGCGCAATCGCAATCGCCGGGCGGCGCAGGTGCCCAGACCGGAGCGTCGCAGAGTGGTGGCGCTGCAGGTTCGACGTCATCGGGCTCCAGCGCCGGATCGTCGGCGCAGGGCGGATCGAGCGCGATCCAGCACGAAGACAAGAAGAATTCGGCGATGGAGAAGGAGCGCACCGACAGCAAGTCCCGTCTCGGCCAGAAGGACGAGTCCACCGGTTCAAAGATGGGCCAAAAGGACGAGTCCAGCGGCTCCAAGATGGGCCAAAAGGATGAGCCGCGGGGCTCCAACAAGATGGGTCAGAAGGACGAGCCGTCGAACTCCAAGCTCGGCCAGAAGGATCGCGACGATTCCAGCAAGATGGGTCAGCGCGAGCAGCGTGAGCAGGGCTCTTCGAAAATGGGCCAAGGCGAAAACCGGTCCAGCTCGCAGACCACGGTCGGCTCGACCTCTTCGTCGCAGGTCAATCTGACCAGCGAACAGCGGACGCGGATTCGCAGCACGGTGCTCACCGGCAGCGCGCCGCGGGTCAACAATGTCAACTTCTCGCTGAGTGTCGGCACGGTCGTGCCGTCCAGCGTGCATGTGGTTGAAGTGCCGACGACGCTGATCGAAATTCACCCGGATTGGCGCGGCTACAGGTATTTCGTCGTCAATGATCAGATCATCATTGTCGAGCCGCGCTCGTTGAAGATTGTGGCCGTTCTGGACGTCTAAGTCCGGACCGATCACGAAAAGTGCCGCCGGCGGAACGCGACAGCGTTTCGCCGGCGTCGCCGTGTTCGAATGAGCGTTAGCATTCGAATGAGCGTTGGTCGAATAAGCGTTGGAAAGTATCAGCGCGCGTTGTGCGCGGCGTCGGCCGGGCGCACCGGCGGTTTCGTCGGTGGGGGAATTCGCCGCGCGATCACCCGATAAATCGTCAGCGGGATGTCGCAGAGCCCAGGCCAGGGATCGTCCGGGGCAAACGTCGAAAAGGTCAGTTGCTGCTTCAGGCTGCCGATATAGTCGAGCAGGCCGAGGTCGCCGCGCGCGATCAGCTGAAGTGCCGAGACGACATCGCGGGTTGCATGGATCCAGGCATGGCCCGCTGTTGCCTGCGTCGGCCGAACCGGCTGATCGTGAGCGATCGCCACCATCGCGCTCGCCAGATCAAGGCCGGACGCACTGCAAAGCCCGACCCACGACCAGGCGCGCGGATTGACGTCGAGGATCTTGTAGGTGCCGTCACGCGCATCGAACTTGTATTCGACCTCGACCAGCCCCTCGAAACCGACCGAGCCCAGCAGCCGGACCGAGGCCTGCCGGACGGCCTCGTTGACCGCGGTCTCGACGAAGGTGCTGGTGTAGCTGAATTCGACCGGATACTGCCGGGCGCGCCGGGCCGTCATTTCGACAACCGGAGCGCCGCGATGCCAGAGCGCCGCGTAGGAGAATTGCGCTTCGCCGCCGCCGGGCACGAATTCCTGGATCACCACATTGTCGGCGCCGACGAGCGCGGCGGCTTCGCGGTAGCGGACGATCAACTCCTCGCGTGAATCGGCGCGCCAGGCCTTGGCCTGGGTGAAAGCGTTCTGCTCCGTGCGCATCGCCGGCTTGATCACGACCGGGAATGTCGCGTTGACCGATGCGGCGTCGCTCTCGGAGCGGATCCGGTAATTGCGCGGCATGGCGACATCAGCGCCCGCCGCGGTTGCAGGCAGCAGCTGTTTGTCGCACAGCAGCTTCAGCCGGTCCCAGTCGCAACTCATCAAGCGGAAGGCGCGCCCCAAGAGGTCGCGTTGCGAGGCGATCAGCTTGACCTCGGCGTCGCCGCTCGGCAGCAGCAGCCAGCCGGTCATGCCGTAATCATAGGCAAGGTGCGCGAGCCATTGTGCGGCATCCGGCGCGTCCGGCCCGGACCATTCGAACTGCCGTTGCGCGTAGCGCGACAATCTCGGCAGGGGATGGTCATTGGTGACGATCGCCACCGGCAGGCCGAGCCGGCCAAAATCGCGCACCAGCGCCAGCGTGCCATGGGCGCCGCCGAGAATGATCACGCCGAACGATGGTGGGGTGGAGGAATTTTCCATCATGTCAAGCCGCATCCACGCGGCGGAAGCCGTTCCACATTGCGGTCGCCGCGCCGGATGTCAGCACCGGCAGCAGCCGCTCATATTGATAATTGCCGTTGAGCGAGAGCCGCGGCAGCGCCGTGAGGTGCGCAGCATTTTCTGCAAAAAGCATGCCCGGCCGGGTCGTGACCGCCGTCTTGAAGCCGATGCTGCGTGCCATCGCAAAGTCTCGCGGGCCCGCTGCCGTCCTGTCGCCATAGGGATAGGCGAGGTGCAGCGCCGACAGGCCAAGCTCTCGCTGGATCGCGGCTCGGCTTTCCGAAAGTTCACGCTCGGCATCGACCGCAGCCGCCTTCGCCAGATTACAGTGGCTCATGGTGTGCGCGCCGATGGTGACCAGCGGGTCGGCCGCGAATTGCCGTAATTCCAGCCAGGACATGCAAAGCTCGCTGGCGATGCCGGTCTCCTCGATCTCATACTGACGGCAGAGGCTCGAAATTGCCTCCTGCAGCTCCCAATTGGTGGTCAGGCCACGCAGCCAGTCCTGCAGGGTGGCGAAAGCTTCGGCTTTGGCGGCCAGGGTGCTGGCGTCGAGCCGCACCGTCCTGCCATTGATGACGGCCTCGATCGCATCGGCCTTGGCGACGACACGCTCCAGCGCGACCCACCAGAGTTTGCCGGTGCCTGCGGCGAAGTCGCCGGCCACATAAACCGTGAAGGGCGCGCCATACTCCCGCATCACCGGCAACGCATGGTCGCGGTTATCGCGGTAACCATCATCGAAGGTGAAGCAGGCGAAGCGGCGTCCGGTATCGCCGGCCAGCAACCGATCATGCATCTCGTCGAGCGTGACGATATCGATGTCCAGTGCGCGGATATGGGCAAGCGTGGCGCGCAGGAATTGCGGCGTGATTTCAAGCGTGCGGTTTGGCTGAAAGGCATTGGTCGTTGCCGGTCGCACCTGGTGCAGCATGAAGATGGTGCCGACGCCGGCGAAGAGCGGCCTCAGCACATGATGGGCACCGGTGATATAAAGCGCTTCGAGGCCGGCGCGAATGACGCTGTTGCGGAGGTTTTTCATAGACCTGCATATGGCAAATGCGGCGCTATCCTGACCGGTCATCTTTGAAGAAAAGGTTAGCCGAGACCCACAAAGCAGTTGGTAAATGCCGGTCCGCATTTGCGGTTTGACACCCTCGGTCCGGGGTGGTTCACAGGCCCGGGTGTCTGCAAATGGGACAAAGGGAGCTGATGCGTACGATCGTCAGGTGGGTCCGCAAGTGGTGGCAGGGGTTGATACCGCTGGCTTTGCTGTGGATTTGGGCGGGTTGGTCCAGCACGACCCCCTGGGAAAACGACCTGGCAGCCCGCGCCACCGAGACGCTGAAGGGCACTATTCTCGACAAAGTGAGGCTGGACGCGGCGGGGCGCGACTTAACCTTGTCGGCAGAAGCTTTTTCCGAAGAGGGGCGGCAGAGCGCGGTCGCCGCGGTGGAAGCGGTGGCCGGCGCCCGCCTTGTGCATGACGGCACCGCGGTGATTCCCGTGGCCAAGCCCTATGCCTGGTCGGTCGAGCGCGATGTGGCGAAATTTACCATGACCGGAAATGTGCCGCTGCCGGCGGTGCGTGCGCGCCTGCTCGAGGCCGTGAAGGCGCAGGCCGGCGGCGTCGAGGTTTCCGACCAGATGACGTTTGCCCGCGGTGCGCCGCCCCGTTTCGAAGCGGTGACCCAACTGCTGGTTGACCAACTGGCAAACCTCAAGACCGGGAAGGTCGCGATCGCCGATACGGCCCTCAGCCTGTCGGGAATGGCGCGCGAACTGGGCGGGCGCGAGGCGATCGCAGCGGCGCTCAGAAATTTGCCGGAGGGATTTTCCGTCGAGCGCAACGCGATCGAGGCGCCGGCCTATATCTTCCAGGCCAACAAGGATCCGGTCGGTGCCAGATTGACCCTGTCCGGCTATGTCCCCGACAATGACGTGCACGCGGCGATCGTCGCGGCGGCAAAACGAAAATTCTTCAATGAACAGGTGGTCGATAATCTGAAGGCCAGTCTCGGCGCGCCGGGCGGCTTTGCCAAAGGCATCGCGGCCGCGCTTGGCGCGCTGTCGCGGCTGAGCACCGGCTCGCTGACCGTTTCCGATATCGACGTCAAGCTCGCAGGTGACGCCCTGTACGATGCCGCCATCGACCAAATTCGCAGCACGCTGTCGGCCGACCTGCCGCAAGGCTGGCACGCCGCGGCGGATATCTCGATGAAGCCGCCGGCAAGTTCGGTCGATCCGCCGGTGTGCCAGCAATTGTTCTCCGAATTGCTGGCGAAGGCGAAGATCCGGTTCGAATCCGGCAAGGCGACGATCGATCCGGATTCGAGCGGGCTCCTCGACAACATGATCGAGACCGCGATGCGCTGTCCGTCTGCTTCGATCGAGGTTGGCGGCCATACCGACAGCGACGGCGACGAAGCCGGCAATCTGGCGTTGTCGCAGCGGCGTGCCCAGGCGGTGGTGGACTATCTGGTGAAAGCCGGCATTCCCGCTGATCGCTTGACGGCGGTCGGCTATGGTCAGTCCCAACCGGTCGCGTCGAACGATACCGACCAGGGCAAGGCGCAGAACCGGCGGATCGAGTTCGTGGTTAGATAGGTGGCGGGCCGACAGTCATGAGACCAATGGGTCAGTGTCGGGCCGGCCGGTTCAAGGGCGAGTTCAGGTAGCATGATCTATCTCGCGCAGTTTCACTGGGGATGGCTTGCGGGGGCGGCCGTGATCGGCCTGTGCGCAGGGTGGGTCGCCGTTGTGCAACGGGCCGTGACCGGGTTGTCGAAGCGAGGCCTCCAGGTGGCCGCGGCCGTGCTGCTCCTGGCGGTCGCGTTGTCGGTTTCGCAGCAGGTTCCAGGCCGCTATGGCTATTGGCTCGACCTCGGTCTCGCCATGCTGCTCGCTTATGCCGCAGGTTGCGCTCTCGGTTCGTGGTTGCGTGAACGGGTTGTTTGGCGTTGAGGAGCCTTCCGCGCGCGGGGCGCGCGAGCCTGTCGGCACAAATGCTGCGTGTGCGGCCAAAGGTTTTGCCCAAGGGCGGCCGGGAACCTGATTCCCCTGCGGGTCAAAATGCTTTAGGACGTTGATCGGAAGGCCGAACCGGCGGCCGACGAGACCAACGCCGGTGTCGTCGGCGGCCACGTTAGGTTCGAGAGGAACGGTTTCGAGGTTGCAATGCTGCGGTCAGTTCGCAGGGCGGTAACGTTCCTGCGCGAGAAGCAAATTCTGCACAAATTCGGCGTTGTGCTCAGCCTCACGATCATCGGCATCGCGTGTTACATCCTCTATCACATGCTGCGCGATCTCGACGTCGAGCAGGTCGTGGAGACGATAGAGGACACCGAGCCGCAGCAAATCCTGCTGTCTGCCTTCTTCGTCATTGCCGGCTATTTCACGCTGACGTTCTATGACCTGTTTGCGTTGCGCGCGATCGGTCGCGCCGACATCCGCTATCCGGTGGCGGCCCTGGCCGGCTTCACCAGCTATTCGGTCGGGCACAATGTCGGCGCGAGCGTCTTGACCGGGGGCGCCGTCCGCTACCGGATCTACTCGGCCTACGGCCTGAGCGCCGTCGACGTCGCCAAAGTGTGTTTCGTCGCCGGCCTCACCTTCTGGCTCGGCAACGCCGCGGTGCTCGGGCTCGGCATCGCCTTCCATCCGGAGGCGGCGAGCGCCATCGATCAGTTGCCGAGCGGGTTGAACCGGGTGTTCGGCATCATGATGCTGATCGCTCTGCTCTGTTATGTCGGATGGGTCTGGGCCAGGCCACGCCAGATGGGACGCGGGCCTTGGAAGGTCGCGCTGCCCGGCGGGCCTTTGACGTTGCTGCAGATCGCCATCGGAATCGTCGATCTCGCCTGCTGTGCGCTCGCGATGTACATGCTGGTGCCCGACGAGCCGCATCTCGGTTTCATTACCGTCGCCGTCATTTTCGTATCGGCGACGCTGCTCGGCTTTGCCAGCCACTCCCCCGGAGGGCTCGGGGTGTTCGATGCCGCGATGCTGGTCGGTTTGTGGCAGATGGACCGCGAAGATCTGCTGGCCGGGTTGCTGCTGTTCCGCGTCCTGTATTACATCGCCCCCTTCGTGGTATCGCTTGCGATCCTGGCGGTCCGAGAATTTCTGAAGGGCGCGCGTGCGCGCCGTCGTGCGGCTGACACGTCCGCCATTGTACCTTCGGCGAGCGACGTCATCACCGCCGAGTTTGATTCGAGGACGATCGCCAAGGAGAAGAGCCGCCTGAAGGGCTGACGGACCGAACGCCTTTTGGGATTAGCTCAGACTCGAGTGCCGCAATGGACGTAACCTCATCGCCTCCCTTGTCGCGCGAGTGGCCGGACCGTCTGCGGCGCGCGACCGTTATCCTCGTGGTGTCGGCGCTGGTGCTCGGCGCGTTCGTCCTGCTCGGTGATTTTTCCGCGCCCCGCGCCATTTTCGTATTCGTCTGCATCGCGGTCGCCGCGCTGGTTCCCTGGACCCTGCACGATGCCGTGCGGGTTGGGCCCAACGAACCTCGCCTGCAGCCGGTCGACACCGAGGTGGTCCGCTCGATCATCGGCGGGTTGCCGGATCCGGTGGTTCTGCTGGATCGCGCCGGACGGATTCTGCACTTCAACCAGGCTGCGACCGAGCTTGCGCCGGCGTTGCGCGCGGGCGAACCGGTGCAATCGGCGCTGCGAACGCCGGAGATCGTGGCGAGCCTGCGCAATGCGCTGGTCTCGAACCGCCCGCAGCGCGTCGACTTCGTCAATCACGCCGCGATCGACCGCTGGATGGAACTGATCATCGTGCCGATACCGGTGCCGACCAATTTCGGCGGCCGGGAAAGCTGTATGCTGATGACGTTTCACGATCAGACGCCGCTGCGCCGGGTCGAGGAATTGCGCGCCGATTTCGTCGCCAATGCCAGCCATGAATTGCGCACGCCGCTCGCGGCGCTGTCCGGCTTCATCGATACCTTGCAGGGACCGGCACGGGACGACGCTAGTGCCCGCGATCGATTCCTGGCCATCATGCGCGCGCAGGCGACGCGGATGGCGCGGCTGATCGACGATCTGCTGTCGCTGTCGCGGATCGAACTCAGCGCGCATGTGCGGCCCGAGACTCCGGTCGATCTCGCGCCGATCGTGCGGCAGGTCGTCGACGGGCTGGAACCGCTGGCGCGCGAGCGGGGCGTCGCGATCGATGTCGATCTTCCGGTGATGCCGACGATGGTGCCCGGCGACCGCGACGAGTTGCTGCGCCTGTTCGAGAATCTGATCGAGAATGGGCTGAAATACGGCGCCTCGGGCGGCAAGATCGACGTCGCGATGACCGCGGCGGCGGCGCCGGATGGCAGCCCGGAAATTCGCACCCTGGTGCGCGACTATGGCCCGGGCATCGCGCCGGAACATTTGCCACGGCTGACCGAACGGTTTTACCGGGTCGATGTCGGCGACAGCCGGGCGAGGGGTGGAACGGGGCTCGGCCTCTCCCTGGTCAAGCATATTCTCAACCGTCATCGCGGGCGGTTGCAGATCGAAAGTGCCCCCGACAAGGGCGCCACATTCACCGCGATCCTGCCTGTCACGCAACGCGCTATGACTCAATAAGCTGTTGAATATCAATAGCTTGCATGCGTCACGCAACTGTCACGCAAGCATCATAAAAGCATTGATGAAGCCCACCTAAGGGGGGTGCCATCCGGGGCCGCCGCATAGGGATGCGGGCGTCGGGTGACGAAGGAGAGATCCAATGAATTTCACCAAAACGATTGTGGCCTTTGGGCTGCTGGCCGCGGCGGCATTGCCCGCGCGTGCTGCCGACATTACCGGTGCCGGTGCGACGTTTCCGTTCCCGATCTACTCGAAATGGGCTGACGCCTATAAGAAGGAGACCGGGAATGGCCTGAATTATCAGTCGATCGGCTCGGGCGCTGGCATCAAGCAGATCCAGGCCAAGACCGTGACCTTCGGCGCCACCGACGCGCCGTTGAAGGCCGAGCAGCTCGACAAGGACGGCCTCGTGCAGTGGCCGATGGTGATGGGCGCGATCGTCCCCGTCATCAATGTCGAAGGCATCAAGCCGGGCGAACTGGTACTGTCGGGCGAAGTGCTCGGCGACATCTATCTCGGCAAGATCACCAAATGGGACGATGCCGCGATCACCAAGCTCAATCCGAAGCTGAAGCTGCCGTCCGACGCCATCACCGTGGTGCGTCGTTCCGACGGCTCGGGCACGACCTTCAACTTCACGGATTATCTGTCGAAGTCGAATGCGGAGTGGAAGAGCAAGGTCGGGTCGGGCACGGCGGTCGAGTGGCCGGCCGGCGTCGGCGCCAAGGGCAATGAAGGCGTCGCTGGCAATATCAGCCAGACCAAGAATGCGATCGGCTACGTCGAATACGCCTACGCCAAGCAGAACAAGCTGACTTACACCGCTCTGGTCAACAAGGCCGGCAAGACCGTGCAGCCGACCGTTGCCACGTTCCAGGCCGCAGCCTCCAATGCGGATTGGGCCAAGGCACCCGGCTATTACGTGATCCTGACCGACCAGCCGGGCGAGTCGTCCTGGCCGATCACGGCGGCGACCTTCATCCTGATGTACCGGGAGCCGACCGACAAGGCGGCCTCTGCCGAGGCCGTCAAGTTCTTCAAATGGGCTTTCGCCAATGGCGGCAAAATGGCCGAGGAACTCGATTACATCCCGATGCCGGCCTCCGTGGTCAAGCTGATCGAGAAGACCTGGTCGGCCGATATCAAGAGCTGATGACATGAGGGAGGAGAGGCGCCCGCCTCTCCTCCCTCTCATTCTTTTGCCTGCCGGACCGACGCTAAAAGAAGAATCCGGCCTGGCGTGTTTCGGGAATCTTGGACAGGGGATCCAGCGTGGCGGAAATGGTCGTGCATACTCCCTCGATGGACGCGGCGGGGCCGTATGACCGGGCGAAGGCGCTGAGCGCCTTCAAGTTCAGCGATCGCGCGTTTTATTGGACCACTCGCCTCTGTGCGATCTGCGTCCTTTTGATTCTGGGCGGCATCATCATTTCGCTGATCGTCGGCGCGTGGCCGGCGATGCGCGAATATGGCTTTGGCTTCCTCACCGGTCAACGCTGGGCGCCGTCAGCCGATCCGCCGGTGCTCGGCGCGCTGGGGCCGATTTACGGCACGCTGATCACCTCGGTCATCGCCATGGCGATCGCGATCCCCGTCGGGCTCGGCATCGCGGTCTTCTTGACCGAAATCTGCCCGATCTGGCTCCGGCGTCCCATCGGCATTGCGGTCGAACTGCTGGCCGGCATTCCCTCGATCATCTACGGCATGTGGGGCTTCTTCGTCCTCGGCCCGTTCCTGGCCAACACCTTTCAGCCGTTCATGATCAAGGTGTTCGCCAACGTACCGGTGCTCTCGTCGATCTTTGCCGGGCCGCCATCCTATCTCAGCCTGTTCAACGCGGCGCTGATCCTTGCCATCATGGTGCTGCCCTTCATCACCGCGATCTCGGTCGACGTCTTCAAGACCGTGCCGCCGGTGTTGAAGGAAGCCGCTTACGGCGTTGGTTGCACCACCTGGGAGGTGGTCCGCAATGTGGTGATCCCCTACACCCGCGTCGGCGTGATCGGCGGCGTCATGCTGGCGCTCGGCCGCGCGCTCGGCGAGACCATGGCGGTGACGTTCATCATCGGCAATTCGTTCCGGATCTCGTCGTCGATCTTTGCGCCGGGTACGACCATATCCGCGGCCATTGCCAGCGAATTCGCCGAAAGCGACGGCCTGCATCAATCGGGCCTGATCCTGCTCGGCCTGTTGCTGTTCGTGCTGACGTTCTTTGTGCTGGCCGCGGCGCGGCTGATGCTGTTGCGGCTCGAACGTAAGGCAGGCAAGTAGCCATGAACCCGATCTACGCCGCCCGCCGCCGCAACGATGTCGTCGTTCGCCTGTTGTGCGTCGCCGCCGCCCTGTTCGGCGTCACCTGGCTTGCGCTGATCCTGATCACATTGTTCTACAACGGCGTTGCCGGGATCAGCCTGCAGCTGTTCACGGAGAACACGCCGCCGCCCGGATCGACCGAAGGCGGGTTGCTCAACGCCATCACCGGCTCGATCATCATGACGGTGATTGGTGTCGGCGTCGGCGCGCCGCTCGGCCTGTTCGCCGGGACCTACCTTGCCGAATACGGCCGGCATGACCGCATCACCCCGGTGATCCGCTTCATCAATGACATCCTGCTCAGCGCGCCCTCCATCATCATCGGCCTCTTCATCTACGGGGCGGTTGTGGTGCCGATGGGAGGTTTCTCGGCGCTGGCCGGCTCGCTCGCGCTCGCCGTGATCGTCATTCCGGTGGTGGTGCGCACGACGGAAGACATGCTGCTGCTGGTGCCGAATCCGCTGCGGGAGGCCGCGTCGGCGCTGGGCCTGCCGCGGTCCCTCGTCATCAAGCGCATCGCCTACCGCGCCGCACGGTCAGGCCTGATCACCGGCGTGCTGCTGGCGACGGCCCGCGTCGCCGGTGAAACCGCGCCGCTATTGTTCACGGCGCTCAGCAACCAGTTCTTCAGCTTCAGTCTGACCAAGACGATGGCGAACCTGCCGGTCACGATCAACAACTTCGTGCAGAGCCCCTATGTCTACTGGAAGCAGCTCGCCTGGAGCGGGGCCCTGCTGATCACCCTGACCGTGCTTGCCCTGAACGTGAGCGCCCGCATTCTCGGCGCCGAGAGGACCGCAAAATGAACAATCTGTCTGTGAGCGTCGAGGCCCCGATCGCGCCGATCCCCTCGGTGGCGCTCCCCGAGGCGACCGCGAAAGTCACCGTGCGCGACCTCAATTTCTACTATGGCGAACACCACGCGCTGAAGCACATCAATCTCACCCTCGGCGCCAACCGCGTCACCGCCTTTATCGGACCGTCCGGCTGCGGCAAGTCGACATTGCTGCGCATCTTCAATCGCATGTACGATCTTTACCCCGGGCAGCGCGCCACGGGGCAATTGATGCTCGATTCCACCAACGTGCTCGATCCGAAGCTTGATCTCAATCTGCTGCGGGCGCGCGTTGGCATGGTGTTCCAGAAGCCGACGCCGTTCCCGATGACGATCTACGAAAACATCGCCTTCGGCATCCGGCTGTATGAGAAGATTTCGAAAGCCGAAATGGACGTCCGGGTCGAGAAGGCCTTGCGCGGCGGCGCGTTGTGGGACGAGGTCAAGGACAAGCTCAATGCCAGCGGCCTCAGTCTGTCCGGCGGCCAGCAGCAGCGCCTGTGCATCGCCCGCACCGTCGCGGTGCGGCCCGAGGTGATCCTGTTCGACGAGCCGTGCTCGGCGCTCGATCCGATCTCGACCGCCAAGGTCGAGGAACTGATCCAGGAACTGGCGGAGGATTACACGATCGCCATCGTCACCCACAACATGCAGCAGGCGGCGCGCGTCTCCGACAAGACCGCCTTCATGTATCTTGGCGAGCTGATCGAATTCGACGAAACGTCCAAGATATTTACGTCGCCCGGCGACCGCCGGACCCAGGATTACATCACCGGCCGGTTCGGCTGACGGCTTTCGCGGGAGAATGGATGATGGCTTCGGAACATACCGCTAAGGCTTTCGACTCCGACTTGCAGGAACTGACGCGCCTTGTCGCCGAGATGGGCGGTCTTGCGGAACGGCAGATCGTGGATTCGCTCGATGCGTTGATCCGGCGTGACGTCAGCCAATCGAAGCTGGTCGTCGAACGTGACGGTGAAATCGATCATCTCCAGCGATTGATCGAAGAGCGGGCCGTGCTGACGATTGCCCGGCGGCAGCCGATGGCGGTGGATTTGCGCGAAATCGTCGGCTCGCTGCGGGTCGCGACCGACCTGGAGCGCATCGGAGATCTCGCGAAAAACAACGCCAAGCGCGCCCCGGCGCTGGAGGGAGACTTCAACCCGCTGAAGCTGATCCGCGGCCTGGAACACATGGCCCGTCTCGTGCTGAACCAGATCAAAACCGTGCTTGACGCCTATGCGGCCCATGATGTGCCGGCCGCCATGCAGGTCTGGAAAGGTGACGAGGAGGTCGACGCCCTCTGCACCTCGCTGTTTCGCGAATTGCTGACCTATATGATGGAAGACCCGCGGAACATCTCCTTCTGCATCCATCTGATGTTTTGCGCCAAGAACATCGAGCGCATGGGCGACCATGCCACCAATATTGCTGAGACTGTGATTTACATGATCGAAGGCCACCAGATTTCGGACAAGCGTCCGAAAGGCGACATGACGAATTTTGCCGCTCTGGCGCCGGGCGGTAAATAAGCGAAAAGGCCAAAGCATGAGCGCACGCATCCTGGTCGTAGAAGATGAAGAGGCGTTGGCGACGTTGCTGCGTTACAATCTCGAGGCCGAGGGATACGACGTCGAGGTCGTCGCCCGGGGTGACGAAGCCGACACGCGGCTGAAAGAGCGTACGCCGGATCTCGTGGTGCTTGACTGGATGCTGCCGGGGTTGTCCGGCATCGAACTGTGCCGTCGCCTGCGCGCCCGTCCCGATACCAAGCAATTGCCGATCATCATGCTGACCGCGCGTGGCGAAGAAAGCGAGCGCGTGCGCGGGCTTGCCACCGGCGCCGACGATTACATCGTCAAACCGTTCTCGGTGCCGGAACTGCTGGCGCGGGTACGCGGCTTGCTGCGGCGCGCGGCTCCCGAGCGGCTTGCCAACATCCTGACCTTCGGTGATCTCGAACTCGACCGCGAAAAGCGCCGGGTCGCGCGCGGCGGTCAACCGATCGAGCTCGGGCCCACCGAATATCGCCTGCTGGAGTTCTTTCTGCAGCATCCGGGCCGGGTTTTCAGCCGTGAACAGCTGCTGGACGGCGTCTGGGGCCGCGACATCTACATTGATGAGCGCACCGTCGACGTGCACATCGGCCGTCTGCGCAAGGTGCTCAACGCCGGCAGCGCGGCCGATCCGATCCGCACCGTGCGCGGCGCCGGCTATGCGCTTGACGACCGCTTCGGCCGCGCCGAGGCGGTGTAAATGCTCGGCCGCGCCTGGGCAAGGTGCGATGATCGCAGCTGGAGCCTGCCGTCAGCATCGGGCCGGTTTGCGACATCACCGAGCTTCGACCGATCGACCGGAGATGGGCGGAGCGGGCTCCCACTGGCGCGTTGCGGCTAACGTCGCTACAAGAAAGCCGACACGTCCGACCGACGCTGCCGATGATGCGACGATTTCGAAGATTGCTGCCTGATCGCGTGAAACTCGAACGTGCGCGTCGGCACGTCCAGCGTATGCTCTCCGATGTTTTCGGTCAGCCGAACTTCGTCGTGCGGTTCGAGGACACCTCGCATCCACTTGCGGGAATTCATGATGTGGAAATCGTCAGACGCGCGAATACATTCGTGCTGCGGTTTGACCGGAGCAATGCGTACGGGGGGCAAATCTCGTTTGCCAATCTGATCGCCGACCGTGGCGCAAGCTTCCTTGCCGCGATGGCCGCCGCCGGCCCCTCGGTGACACGTATCATCGCCGACATGTCTGACGGCGGTGATGATCCGAATGTTGTCACATTTTGCAGCCGGCATCCCGACGCGATCCTGATTGCCGATCACGATTTTCTCAAGAGCCGCGGTTATTCAGAGTTTCGTGCGCTTGGCGCGCTGGCGCCCCCCTGGAGCGAGCGCATGGAAACCCTCGTCTGGCGCGGTTCGACGACAGGTCACGCCCGCCCCAGCGACGACGATATGTCCGTCGGCAATGCGCGGCTCATCCAGCGCACGCGATTGTGTCTGGCGCTGCGCGGCGCGCTGGGCTGCGACGTGAAATTCAGCCAGATCGTGCAATCGGACGATCCTGCCCATCGCCAGCGCCTTCAGGCGGCTGGTCTGCTGGGCGAGCCGATACCGGCGAAGACGTGGCGGGCGTACAAATTCGCATTCGATGTCGACGGCTACTCGAACGCGTTCTCGAATCTCTACACCCGCCTGCTGCTCGGATGCTGCGTCCTCAAGGTCGACTCGGAACCGCATTACCGGCAGTGGTATTACGACGACCTCAAACCTTGGGAGCACTACGTGCCGGTCGCCGCCGATCTTTCGGACCTGTCGGAAATCATCGCGTGGTGTCGGTCGCATAATGCGGAGTGCGGAGCCATCGCGATGGCGGGCCGGGCCCTGGCGATGTCGAGGACATTTCACACCGAACTCGCCCGCGCCGCCGAACGCCTTCAGATGAAATTCGGCGCGGGTCATCCCTAGTCTAGGCGACAACGGTCCAGGATCTTGTTTGGTATCGCTCCAGGGCCTGCGGGGCACCACACGCCTGCGTCCCGGATGGACCGTCAAGAAAGCGCATGGCCGGGCCGGCCAGCGATCACGCCCGCAAGAGAAGCGTCGGCCTTCGCCTCAGCGCGTCCGGTTGCGGTCGCGCCGGCGGTCGGCGGCCGGCTGGTAGGCGACGCGCGAATGATGGGCGCAGTAGGGCAGGCCCCCCAGCGACTTGCCGCCGCAGAAGAAGAATTCCGGGCTGCCGGGATCGCCGACCGGCCAGTGGCAGGTTTCCTCGTTGAGTTCGAGCAAGGTCTTGCGCTGGTTCATCGGCACGACATTGTCGAAGGCGACCGGATCGAGTTCGGGCTCGATCTCGAAGGCGTGCGCCAGCGCGGTGTTGCCGCGCGACATCGGCCGCGAAATGCGAACCATGTGCTGAGCCGGGCGCACCTTGCGTTGCCGGGGGATCGCGGAGGAGGGGCTCTTGGCGCGCCCCGACAGGCCGAGGCGATGGACTTTGCCGATCACTGCGTTGCGGGTGATGTTGCCGAGCTCCGCGGCGATCTGGCTCGCGGACAGGCCAGATTCCCAAAGCCGCTTCAGCTGATCGACGCGCTCATCCGTCCAGGTGATCACTGTCATTGCAATCGTTCCCTTAGCCCTGGCGCCCGGCCGAAGATGTCAGCTGGGCGACCTCGATCCCTTGATCCCGTCGACAGAATCCCCCCTCGGGCGCCGGAATCCCGTTTGGGATGACCGGACGTTACGCATGACCGAACCGAACAAGAGAGCAGATTTTCCGCGCGAGATGTCGTATCCCGACAGCCAGAACGCTACAATATCGAGTGACTCGCGCGCAAGAGTCCGCCAGCCTGAGTCCACATGTTCCGCCGGGTAGCGTGATGATCGGCTTTTTCTGCGACTTTTGGAGCACAGCGGCGGCGCCCGCCCAGTTGACAGCCCCTGAACCGGCAATAGAATGATTGAAGGTGCCGCCTGGGAAGGGCGGCACTTTTGTTTCCGGCAAGCACCGGTCCGCCCGCGCGAGGCTGGGCCGACGCGCGAAGCCTTAGGACGAAATCCCAGCAACGACCCAGGCGAGCCTTAATCATGAGCCAGAGCGAAGCGTCTCATCTTCTTCCGGTTTTCGCCCGCGCGGATGTCGCATTCGAGCGCGGCGAAGGCGCCTGGCTGATTGCGACCAATGGCGACCGCTATCTGGATTTTGGCGGCGGCGTCGCGGTGAACGCGCTCGGGCATGGCCATCCTCACATGGTGGCGTCGCTGAGCGCGCAGGTCGCCAAGCTCTGGCACGTCTCCAATCTCTACAAGATTCCGGAAGGTGAGCGCCTTGCCACGCGGCTGTGCGAGAACAGCTTTGCCGACGTGGTGTTTTTTGCCAATTCCGGCGCCGAAGCCGTCGAATGCGCGATCAAGATGGCGCGCAAATATCACGCGGCCGGCGGCCAGCCGGAGCGCTACCGCATCATCACCTTCGAAGGCGCGTTCCATGGCCGCACGCTCGCGACCATCGCCGCCGGCGGTCAGTCGAAATATATCGAGGGCTTTGGCCCGAAGGTCGATGGTTTCGATCAGGTGCCGCTTGGCGACATCGAGGCGACGAAGAAAGCGATTGGCCCGCAGACCGCCGCCATCATGGTCGAGGCGCTGCAAGGCGAGGGCGGCGTTCGCGCTGCGCCTCCGTCCTTCTTCAAGACGCTCCGCGAACTCTGCGATCGCAACGGCCTGTTGCTGATCTTCGACGAGGTGCAGACCGGTATGGGCCGCACCGGCGATCTGTTCGGCTATATCCGGACCGGCGTGAAGCCCGACATCATGCCGCTGGCCAAGGGGCTCGGCGGCGGCTTCCCGATCGGCGCTTGTGTTGCCACGACCGAAGCCGCGCGTGGCATGACCGCCGGCTCGCATGGTTCGACCTTCGGCGGCAATCTGCTGGCGATGGCGGCCGGCAATGCCGTGATGGACGTCATGCTGGCGCCCGGCTTCCTCGACCACGTCAAGCGCGTGTCGCTGATCCTGAAGCAGAAGCTTGCGGGCATCTGCGACCGTTTCCCGGAGATCGTCGATGAGGTGCGCGGCGAAGGCCTTTTGATCGGACTGCACGCGGTGATTCCGGCGGGCGAGCTCTCGACCGCGTTTCGTGGCGAGAAACTGCTCACGGTCGCCGCTGGCGACAATGTCGTCCGCCTGCTGCCGCCCTTGATCGTCACCGAGGCGGAAGTCGCTGATGCGGTCGATCGTGTCGAGCGCGTCTGCGCGCGGCTTGCGGCGGGGTTGCGCAAACAGGGGAAGGCAGTTTGAGCAAGACTCCCCGGCACTTCCTCGACCTCAACGAGATTCCGACCGACGAATTGCGCGCCATGCTCGCCGCCGGCCGCGCGATAAAGGCGCGCGTCAAGCAGGGCCAGCGCGACAAGCCGCTCGCCGGCAAGACGCTCGCCATGATCTTCGAGAAGCCCTCGACCCGCACGCGCGTGTCATTCGACGTCGGGATGCGCCAGCTTGGCGGCGAAGCCATCATGCTGACCGGTCAGGAGATGCAGCTCGGCCGCGGCGAGACGATCGCCGACACCGCGCGGGTGCTGTCGCGTTATGTCGATATCATCATGATCCGCATCCTCAGCCACGAGGCGCTGATGGAATTGGCTGAGAACGCCACCGTGCCCGTAATCAACGGGCTGACCCGGCGCTCGCATCCCTGCCAGGTGATGGCCGATGTCATGACCTACGAAGAACATCGCGGCTCGATCAAGGGCCGCACCGTGACGTGGACGGGCGACGCCAACAATGTGATGGCGTCCTGGGCCCATGCCGCGGATCGCTTCGGCTTCACGCTGAAGATCGCAACACCGCCGGAACTCGCGCCGCGCAAATGGCTGAAGGACTGGGTCAAGCAGACCGATGCGCCGGTCGTGATCGGCACGGACCCCGAGAAGATGGTGCGCGATGCCGACTGCGTCGTCACCGACACCTGGGTCTCGATGGGCGACAAGGATGCCGCGAACCGTCACAACATGCTGCGGCCCTATCAGGTCAACGCGCAATTGATGTCGCTGGCGAAACCCGATGCGCTGTTCATGCATTGCCTGCCGGCGCATCGTGGCGATGAGGTGACCGACGAGGTGATCGACGGTCCGCAATCCGTCGTTTTCGATGAGGCAGAAAATCGCCTGCATGCCCAAAAGGGCATCCTGGCCTGGTGCCTCAACGCGGCACCCCTCTGAACGTCGACACCGGCGGCGTCGCGTCAGGCGTCGCCTGCCTTCGCCGCGACCTCGAAAAACCGTGCAGCGGCGATCGATTGCATGGCGCGTTGCCGATCTGGAATTTCTGAAAGGAGGGGCCGTCAATGGTGCAGGACTTTCAAGGCGGCACAGGCTTTTCGCGCGCGCCATCGGCCCAGCCGCTCGACGACGCCGTGCTTCCCTTTGAGGTCGGCGTGCTCGACCTTCGCGGCCGGCTGGTCAAGCTTGGAACGCTGCTCGACGAGATTCTGTCGAAGCACGATTATCCGTCGCCGGTCAGCAAATTGCTGGGCGAGGCGATCGTGTTGGCGACGCTGCTCGGCTCGTCATTGAAGTTTGACGGGCGCTTCATCCTGCAGACCCAAACCGACGGTCCGGTGCCGCTTCTGGTCGTCGATTTCCGTTTTCCCGGGCGGTTGCGTGGCTACGCCCGGTTCGAGCGCGATCGCCTGCGCGACGGTATGACCTCGGCCGAACTGCTGGGCCATGGCCATCTGGCGATGACGATTGATCAGGGCGGCGCCAGCAGCCGCTATCAGGGCCTGGTGGCGCTCCAGGGCGGCAGCACGCTGGAAGATGCCGCGCACGAATATTTTCTGCGCTCCGAACAGATTCCGACCCGTGTACGCCTTGCGATTGGCGAGGAACTGCGCGGCGATGGCGATCGGCGTCGCCACTGGCGGGCTGGCGGGCTGTTGCTGCAGTTCCTGCCGCAGGCGCCGGAACGCATGCGGCAGGCTGATCTCGATCCTGGCGATGCGCCGGAAGGCGCGGCCAAGCACAGCGTGGCCGAAGACGACGCCTGGCTCGAGGGCCAGGCGCTGATTGAGACGGTCGAGGATGTCGAGCTGATTGATCCGGAGTTGTCAGGCGAACGGCTGCTGTACCGGTTGTTTCATGAGCGCGGCGTCCGCGTGTTCGCGACGCAGCCGGTGGAAGCGAAATGTTCGTGCTCGCGTGACGCCGTTGCCGCGATGCTGAAGAGTTTCGCGCCGGCCGATCGCGCCGACATGGTCGAGGACGGACGGGTGAAGGTGACCTGCGAGTTCTGCTCCTCGGTGTACGAGTTCACGCCCGAGGATGCCGGCATCGAACAAGCTTGAGCCGCCAACTGGATGACCGGTCCGACCGCGAAGGCTTGATCAAGCGCTAAAATGCCTAGGAGGGGGACTCATTAGCACGAGCCATAGCCGCCTCACATGAGGCGCGCTAAGCTCGAAAACAGGCATGCGCGCTATTGTTTTGAAGCGGTCCAACTTCCGGTACATCCGTCGGAGCGACGATACGAACCCGAGCCGCTGCGGCCCGAGAAACGGCCGGAACTAGTCCAGCTTATGCCCTGAGTCGACCCGGCACCTGTCGCGGAGCCATTCGGGTTCACATGGCCGGAAAAGCCATCGCCGATGATCCTTCCGCTGGTGATGACCATCGCGCCGCTCAGTGTGCCGCCGCAGCCGACGCTGGTAGTTGCCCACGCGCCGTCGAAGCTGCCGCCGCCTCCACCTCCGCTCGAACGCGACGCACGACGTGGTGCTTCGGGCTCAGGCTTGCCAAGCCGGGCCGGCTTTGGGGATTCTACTGAACGAGGCGCCTCGCGCGAGCCCGACATCGATTTATCCTCGTTGCCGATGCTGCCGCCGGTGCTGCCGGACTGCGCCATGGCAAATCCGGTTTCGAATACGACTGAAGCCAACAAGGAGAGCAGGGATGCTTTGATCGAATGCCGTGCGATGCTTGGCATAGTGTTTCCAATTTCCTGAACCAAAATCTAGCGGCCGGACCCGTCGGCACAGACCGCGCCAATTATCCGGCAAGATTTGCCAGCCTTGCCGCAATCGTCAAGCGCTGCTTCCCTGGCGCGCTCGACGGTGTCGCGGGCGACCAGCGACCATGACTTGGCAGATATCGCGAAGGCGCCGCAGCGCCGGCCGTAGAAGCTCAATTCCTTCGGGCATTTGCTGGCACCGCAATTTCCTTGAGCGTCGTCAACAGCCGCGCGGCGCGAATTGTGATTCCAGGACATGCCCCATTTGTTGCCGTCGGGATCGACGACGATGGTGCCCCAAGGCCTGAAGTCTTCCATCTTCCGCAAACGGGTCAGAACGCCTTCGGTGGCATCGCCTGTCGGCGTCATGCTGTTGAGCGTTTGGAACTTGGTGATGGCAACTCGCATGCCGTCCCTGCCGGTGATGGGCTCGGGATCGTAGTTGTGCTCATACAGGCGGTCACTCAATTCACGCAGCAGATAGGTGTCCGTGATCGGCACGCGATCCGGATCGGGCCGAAGCGGGGAGGCGAGGTCCAGCTCTGGCGAAGGCGCGATTGCGACCTGTGGCGAGGCAGGAGCGGCCGCAGGCGCCACGAAATAGAATGTGCCGTCGATCGGCGAAGACGACACCCACGGTTGCTGCGATCCGCCTGTCGCACGCTTCACGGCGAGTCCGACCTGGTTGAAGGTCTGAAAAATGTCGAGGCCTGCGAGCCTGATTGTTGATGCCAGCGCCTTGGTGTAGGGGCTATGCCCGTCGCTTCCGTCCTGCGCCACGTTGCCGGGTTGCGTCGCATAGGAGATCAGCGTGCCTTCCGGCGCTCGCATTTGGGCGAGGCCGCCGTCGGAAGCGCGCAGGCCGCGCGACCCGAACGGATTGTTTCGGCAGGCGTCGAGAATCACCATGTTGAGGCGAGTGCCGGAGCCTTGCATCTGCCGCAGCACGAGATTGACATCGACCATCTGAAAATCGACATCGGCCTCGCGCGTTGGGTTGGCGCTAACGGGAACGAGATAGTTCGAGCCCGTGACCTGGACGCCATGACCGGCATAATAGAACAACGCGACATCCGCGCCTTGAACCTGGCGTCCGAAATTCTGCACAGCAGTATCCATGGCCTGCTTGTCGAGATCGAGCTGGGCTCGGCCGCCGACCAGCGTAAAACCTAGCGTCTGCAGCGTCTCTGCCATCAAGGTCGCGTCGGCACGAGGATTGTCGAGCCGGGTGACGTTTTGATAGGCGGAATTGCCTATTACCAGCGCTACACGCTTCTCAGCCATGGCAGGAGCCGCGAAGGCTAGCGACAGCACGAGCGACAGCGAAAACCGCCTGATTTTACCGACCAATGCCCCGCGCATCCGCAACGCGTCCCTAACCTGAAGCGCCGGCAGACTAGCAGCGGGCAGGGGTTGCGCAAAGTCTCCGCGGAGACGTCATTCGCTGTGACAAAGTGGCTGAGGAAGTTACAATGCGTTCCGGCGCGTCGCTTATCAAATAGCCGCTTTGGCGCGATACTTGAGTCAGTTTCTGGCCCAACCCGGAAGTTAGACAATGTCCGCTTCACGCCGCTATTGAGGGAAACGCGGACATTCGTCACGCAGCCGGTTGATGAGCACACACCCCAATCAAGATCTAAAGGCTTGATCAGGGCCTAATTCAGCGTCCGCGGCCCGGCCGGATTGTCGAGCGAGAAGGTCGGAATATCGATTTCGAAAGGTTCACCGCGATCGGTCACCATCTGATAGCGGCCGGTCATGAAGCCCGACGGCGTCTCCAGCGGCACGCCGCTGGTGTATTCGAATTTTTCGCCCGGCGGCAGCACCGGTTGCTCGCCGACCACGCCGGCGCCCTTGACCACCTGCTCGCGGCCGTTGGCGTCGGTGATGATCCAATGCCGCGATTTCAGCTGCACGGTTTCGGCGCCGCGGTTGTGAATCGCGATTCGGTAGGCCCAGAAATACTGGCGGTGTGGCAGCGACGATTTCTCCGGCATGAAGCTCGGTTCGACGGTCACTTCGATGTTGCGGGTCAGCGCCCGGTACATTGTTACGAGGTCCAAAGATTCGAGACGTGCTATCATAGGAAATTGCGTCAGGCTGTGAAAGGGCGGTGTCGCGGATGACGCGAGGTGGCCCGTTGCGGGAAATTCAAGCGGATGCGGGTTCCGCGGCCAAAGGGAAGAGCGACCTTTCGCGGCGGTCGTGCTAGAGCGTTTTCGAGCGAAGCATGCCACCGGACGCGATCCGGTGGTGGAAACCGGTTCGCGTAAAGAAAGCGCGACCAAACAAGAATCTAGACAGTGTTCGCGATTCAAAGAAAAGCGAACCGGTCTGGGCGGACGTGGTCCCAAGACTTGTCGCGAGGCGGCTATCGAGAATGAAGCACATCGCTGACCCGGCCAGCGCGAGCGAGCCGCGTGCCCTGCAATTGCCGCCCGAGCGCGATTTGCGGCTCGACCTGTTTCGTGGCCTCGCGTTGTGGCTGATCTATATCGATCATCTGCCGACCAGCATCCTGACCTGGTTCACGATCCGCAATTACGGCTTCAGCGACGCGACGGAAATTTTCATTTTCATTTCCGGCTACACGGCGGCTTTCGTCTATGGCCGCGTGATGCGCGATCGTGGCTTTCTGGTCGCGAGCGCGCGCATCTTCAAGCGCGTCTGGCAGATCTATGCCGCTCACGTGCTGCTGTTTGTGATCTACCTCGCCGAGATTTCCTATGTGGCGACGAGCTTCGACAATCCGCTTTACGCGGAGGAGATGAACATTCTCGACTTTCTGAAACATCCTGACGTCACCATCATCCAGGCATTGCTGTTGAAGTTCCGCCCCGTCAACATGGATGTGCTGCCGCTCTACATCGTGCTGATGTTTTTCCTGCCGCTCACGCTGTTTCTGCTGCGTCGCAAGGCGGACCTCACGCTCCTGCTGTCGGTCGCGCTCTATATCGCGACGTGGCAGTTCGACCTGACCTTGCCGGCCTATCCGGAGGGCGTCTGGTACTTCAACCCGTTCGCTTGGCAACTCCTGTTTGTATTCGGCGCCTGGTGCGCGCTGGACGGCGCACGGCGCATGAGACGGCTGATGGCCTCGCGCACAACGCTGACGATCGCGGCGATCTATCTGGTGTTCGCCTTCTGCGTCACGCTCACCTGGTACGTCCCGCAGCTCACCTTCCTGATGCCGCGCTGGCTCGAATCCTGGATGTACCCGATCAACAAGACCGATCTCGACATATTAAGATTTGCTCATTTCCTTGCGCTCGCGGTGCTGGTTATCCATTTTGTCGACAGGGATTGGCCGCCGCTGCGCTGGCGCGGTTTGCGGCCGATGATTATTTGCGGGCAGCACTCGCTCGAGGTGTTCTGCATCGGCGTCTTCCTGGCTTTCATCGGTCATTTCGTTCTGACCGAAACGTCCGGCGGACCCTGGACGCATCTGGCCATCAGCCTCAGCGGGATCGTGCTGATGTCGGGAGCGGCATGGCTGCTGTCATGGTACAAGAGCGTCGCGGGCGCGGCTTCGCCGCAACGGAACGCGGACGCCGACCTCATTGGAGGAGGGGTATGAGGGCACTCCTGAGCGCTCTGATGATCGCGGCCTTGGCGGCGACCGGTTCCCGTGCCGAAGAGGCGGATGGCGGTGTCGCGAGCCCGGCCAAGAGCTGCGAGGTGCCGGCCTATCTGACGGAGACCGGGGCCAAGCTGGCTAAGGTCGCCGACAAGGTGAAGACGGATCGTGCGCTCGACATCGTCGTGGTCGGCAGCGGCTCGTCCAATTTGAGCGGGCCGGACGGGGCCGCGGCGGCCTATCCCGCCCGCCTGCAGGCGTATCTGGTGCAGAAGCTGCCGGGTGTCGCGGTGCAGGTGACGACCGATCTGCATCCCCGCCAGACTGCCGAGGAGGTCGCCGAGGCGCTGGAAAAAACCATCGCGCCGCGCAAGCCGACCCTGGTGATCTGGCAGACGGGAACCGTGGACGCGATCAAATCTATCGATGCAGACGATTTCCGCAGCGCAATAAACGACGGCATTGCAGCATTGAAGGCCGCCGGCAGCAACGTCATCCTGATGAATCCGCAATACAATCCGCGGATGGAAACCATGGTTTCGTTCACCACTTATCTGGACACGATGCGTGTGGTAGCTCAGGACACGGATGTGCCGCTGTTTGACCGCTTTTCGGTCATGCGGCATTGGACCGAGGTTGGAGATTTCGATCTGAGCGCGACGACCCACAGCCTGGCGCTGGCGAAAGGCGTGCATGATTGCATCGGCCGCGCCCTCGCCGACATGGTGGTGGAGGCATCGAAGCTCAATCCGGCGGAGCTGAGGATTCAGAGGTGACGAGACGTCGTTTGGCCCGCAGGCCCCTTGCGCTCAAAATTTTTCCAGCCCTTGCCATCCTGCTGTTGATCGGCGCGCCCGCGGCCCGGGCCCAGACGGCGCGCGCTGCGACCGCCGAAGCCGCGCAGCAGGCACAGCCCCAACCGGCGCAGCCGCAGGCTCCGTCTCCCGCGCAAGCCCAGCCTTCAGGGCAAGGCGCGGTGGTGGCTGCGGCCCCGGCCAATTCGCCGGCCGAAAAGGGCGCTGCCGCCAAGGCTGTCGATAAGGCCGTTGACAAGGTCGGCGACGTCGCACGGACCATCGCCGACCTGTTCCGGCGTGTGCCCTGTTCCGGACCCAAATCCGGCACCTATCTGGAGGGCTCGCTGCCCAATATCGGCCGCAAGCTCGCCGCCGAGCAGCCCGTGACGATCGTCGCTTTCGGGTCCTCCTCCACCAATGGCTATGGCGTGACCTCGCCGGCCTTCACCTATCCGAACCGCCTTGCCGAGCAGCTGCGCCGCAAATATCCGAAAGCCGACATCACCGTGCTCAACCGCGGCGTCGGCGGCGAGGACACGCCGGAAATGATGAAGCGATTGCAGACCGCGGTGCTGGATGCGAAGCCCGACCTCGTGATCTGGCAGTTCGGCACCAATGCCGTGATCCGCGGCGACGACACCGCGGAGACCGAACGGCTGGTGACCGAAGGCATCGAGCGGATGCGCGCCGCCAAGGCCGACGTGGTGCTGATCGATCCGCAATACGCGCCGGCTGTCACGGCCAAGGCGGAGAGCGCCAACAAGATGGTGAGCCTGATGCGCCGTATCGCCCATATCGAGCATGTCGGCCTGTTCCCGCGCTTTGCCGTGATGAAGGACTGGCACGACACTCAGGCGAATTCCTACACGAACTTCACCTTTCCCGACGGGTTGCACATGAACGACTGGGGCTATTCCTGCTTCGCGCAGCTGCTCGGCGACACCATCATCGATTCGGTCGCGCGCGTGCAGGCCGGCATCGAACCGCCGCAGGACGTGCTGATGTTCCGCCCGATGTGAGGGGGCGACTGCCACCTGCGGTATGCCCGCCGGGCGGGGATGCGCCGATGCCCGCCCACCCCGCGGTTTGAAGAGCGGCTCGTCATCACCGGTCTTGCATGACGACCATGTGGACAGTCCGCCGCCGCCAAGCCGAAGCCCTGAATCCGTCGGATTTGCAGCGCACTTGATTCGAATCGCGCGGACCGGTTCCATGCGCGGTGCGATGTGGCACGGGCGCCACGGCTTGCGGAAACCTCGAGCGATTTATGTGCGGCCGGCATTGTCGTCGTCGGCCCGAGGGTGCTATTCCGAAAGCCGACATTGCAATTCTTGGTTGTTTTCGGGGTGCTGCAGGGGATATGGCAGGAAGTCACGTCGCGATCCTGTTGGGGACGAAGGACGGCGCGCGGTTCCTTGCGGAGCAGCTCGCCTCCTATCGCCGCCAGATTCATGCCGATTGGTCGCTGGTCGCCTCCGATGACGGATCTCAGGACGGCACGGTTGCAATCCTGGAAGATTTTCGCGATCGCGTGCCGCAAGCCGTTCAGATCCGGCGCGGCCCCGAAGCCGGGCATTGCGCGAATTTCATGGCGCTGGCGCGCGATGCGTCGATCGCGGCCGATTATTACGCCTATAGCGATCAGGATGACATCTGGCTCGATGACAAGCTTGCGCGGGCGATTGCGCGCCTGGGCGCTCTCGATCCGGCGCGGCCCGCGCTGTATTGCTCGCGGACGGAACTGGTGGACGAGACCGGCACGCGCGTGATCGGCCATTCGCCCCTGTTCACGCGCGAGCCGAGCTTCGCCAATGCGCTGGTGCAGAACATCGGGGGCGGCAACACCATGCTGTTCAACGCGGCGGCGAAGCGGCTTCTGGAAAAGACCAGCCGCGAGGTCGTCGCGCATGACTGGTGGACCTACCAGATCGTCACCGCCGCCGGCGGCACCGCGATCTACGATCCGGTGCCCTATATTCGATATCGCCAACATCAAAAGAATGTTGTTGGGTCCAATAGAGGATGGATAGCGCGTGCGGCGCGATTGTCGATGTTACTTGAGGGCCAATTTGCGGAGTGGAACGAGGTTAACATCAACGCGCTGCGGGCAATGAGTGCGAATGTGTCAAACGAAAATCTAGAGCACCTCGCGATGTTTGATTGTGCTCGCAGAGGCTCTCGGATCCATCGGGTCAATATTCTAAGGCGCTCAAAAGTGTACCGCCAAACGCTGCTCGGCAATCTTGCTCTTTACGCTGCGGCGGCAACATCGAAGCTTTGAGGTAGATTGTGCATATAATGGATAGGCCCATTTTAGTTACGGGCGGCGCTGGCTTTATTGGATCAAATTTCATCCTTCATCAGCTCAAGGAACCAGATTGCACAATCGTCAATTTGGATAAGCTGACCTACGCTGGAAATCTGGCAAATTTGGCTGCTGTGCAGCATGACACTCGCTATTCGTTCATAGAAGGTGATATTTGCGACGCGAACGTGCTGGAAGCCATCTTCAAACGTTATCAGCCCCGCGCAGTTGTTCATTTTGCCGCCGAATCCCACGTCGATCGTTCGATTCGTGGTGCAGATGATTTCGTGCGCACGAATGTACTGGGCACGGTTAGATTATTGCAGGTCGCGCGGCGTTATTGGGGAGAACTCGATGATGCGTTCAGAAGTTTTTTTCGTTTCCTTCACGTTTCAACTGATGAAGTGTTCGGCTCGCTGAATCGCGACGACGAGCCCTTTCATGAGGAGACGCGCTATGATCCTCGTAGTCCGTATTCGGCTTCCAAGGCCGCGGCGGACCATTTCGTGCGTGCTTGGTCTCATACCTATGGCTTTCCGGTGTTGTTGACGAATTGCTCCAACAATTACGGTCCATACCAATTTCCAGAGAAGCTCATCCCGTTGAGCGTGTTGACGGCCCTGCGAGGAGAGAAGATTCCCCTTTATGGAGATGGTCTCCAGATAAGGGACTGGCTCCACGTCGAAGATCACTGCCGCGCGCTTTCGATCGTCCTTCGTTGCGGTCAGCCTGGAGAGACTTACAATATCGGAGGCGACTCCGAAAAAACCAACCACGAAGTAGCGACGCGGATTTGTCGGATTCTCGACGAGATCGCACCCCTGAGCGACGGTTCGACCCGAGATGATTGCATTAAATTCGTTGGCGATCGGCCTGGACACGATCGTCGATACGCCGTCAATTCATCCAAGATCAAACAGGAACTGTCCTGGAGGCCGCAGCAGTCGTTTGAAGACGGCCTCAAGAGCACGATTCGCTGGTATCTTGCCAATCCTGAGTGGATAGCGAGCATCCAAACGGGAGCCTACCGAGACTGGATAACCACTCAGTATGAGGGAGCGGCTGAGTGAACCGAAAGGGCATCATCCTCGCGGGAGGTGCAGGCACGCGCCTGCACCCAGTTACAATCTCTGTTTCCAAGCAACTGCTGCCCGTTTTCGACAAGCCTATGATTTATTACCCTCTGAGCACGCTCATGATGGGTGGTATTCGCGAAGTGCTTGTCATCAGCACGCCGTCTGATTTGCCTTTGTTCGAAAAATTGCTGAAAGACGGCAGCCAATGGGGAGTGAAAATCTCCTATGCGGTCCAGGAACGTCCCGACGGATTGGCGCAAGCCTTTATCATCGGCGAAAGCTTTTTGGACGGGAGTGGCGCGGTCCTGATTCTGGGAGATAACATTTTTCATGGACATGCTCTACCAAGCCTTCTGAAGAAGGCGGGAGAGCGAACCGAAGGTGCGACCATTTTCGCCTATCACGTCAACGATCCGGAGAGGTATGGCGTCGTTGAGTTTGATGAGAACAGGAAAGTCATCAGCATCGAGGAAAAGCCACGAAATCCCCGTTCGCAATATGCGGTGACCGGACTGTATTATTACGACGAGAATGTCTGTGAGTTTGCAAAACGGCTCTCGCCATCGGCTCGTGGAGAGCTGGAGATAACCGACCTCAATGCGATCTACCTCCGATCGAATAGGCTTGCGACCGAGATCATGGGACGAGGTTTTGCCTGGCTGGACACGGGAACGCACGAATCGCTGATGGAAGCTGGCCAATTCATCGCGACGCTGGAGCATCGGCAGGGGCTCAAAGTTGCGTGTCTGGAAGAGATTGCATTCCAACGGGGTTGGATCGACAGACGAGAACTGGATCGCGCAATCGTCGCATTTGGAAAGAGCGGCTATGGCAAATATCTAGAGCGCGTAGCCGGGGAGGCCTGATGGCTTTGACGCACCGCAGGCTGTCGATCCCCGATGTCATTGCGTTTGAACCCAAGCGGTTCGGCGATGGCCGGGGATATTTCATGGTCACTTACAACAAGGAAGAGTTTTGCGAAGTTGTCGGCCAGGACATCGATTTCGTTCAAGACAACGAGTCGCGATCCGCTGAAAATGTTCTTAGAGGGCTGCATTACCAAATCGGATCGCCGCAGGATAAGCTTGTCAGAGTGGTCGAAGGGGAGATATTCGACGTGGCGGTCGACTTGCGAGTTGGTTCGTCGACATTTGGAAAATGGGCCGGCGAGTCTCTGTCCGGCGAGAATGGAAGGCAGCTCTGGGTGCCAAAAGGCTTCGCTCATGGCTTTTTCGTATTGTCGCGGTTTGCAACGGTGTCCTACAAGGTCACTGACTATTGGTCGCAAGCCGACGAACGATGCATCCGATGGGATGATCCTGACGTGAATATCGATTGGCCTCGCGACGTGACGCCCCTCCTGTCGCCAAAGGACGCTGCAGGGACAAGCTTCTCGAATGCAGAATACTTCCCCGGCGACCCGCATGGCTGACGATATTCTTGTAACGGGCGCGACCGGCATGCTGGGCCGCTACGTCATGCGATTGCTGGAAGAATCAGGGCGTGATCGGGTCCACGCACCCGGACGCGATGAATGCGACCTGCTTGAGCCTCGCGCCGTATATGATCTGGTGAAGCGAATCCGGCCTGCCTTTATTCTCCATCTCGCGGCGGAAACAGATGTGGATCTGTGCGAGCGAGAGCCTGGTCGTGCAGGACTTATCAATCACCTTGCGACCGAAGCTATCGCGCGGGCCGCAGGCGAGGTCGGTTCATGGCTGTTATACGTATCGACCTCGAACGTCTTTGGAGGCGAAGCCAAGCTGGTTTACAACGAGTTGGATATTCCGTCACCCATGAATTATTACGGACGATCAAAACTGCATGGTGAACTTGCTATCAGGGGACGATTGCCTGACGATCACCTGATCGTCAGGGCCGGCTGGATGATCGGTGGGGGGGTGCCCCATGATCACAAGTTCGTCGGCAAGATCGTCAAGCAGATCAGAGAGAAGACAGAAATTCTTCGCGCGGTGACCGATAAATTTGGCAGCCTGACGTCTGCAAGCCTGTTGGCCAACTTCATCGTTGCTTCGATGAACGATCGGCTATCGGGTACGGTTCACTTTTGCAGCGCGGGCATCGTGACCAGATTGGATGTCGCGCGAGCGATTGCGGAAATCCTGTCTTATGAAGGGGAAATTGTCGGTGTTCCTTCCTCGATGTTTCCGCTTCCGGCCCCCCGGCCTCAATCCGAAGGCATTGAATCCGTTTACATGTCTTCCTTAGCGAGAGTGCCGAATTCCTGGCGAAGGGACTTGGCCGATTACCTGAGAGAATTCGATATCTGATGCGGATCGCACGAAAGATCGCGACGTGGTATTCGTACGCGCGTTCGTACGGCTTCACCAACGCAACCCTGTACGCGTTTTACAAAATTTCGCCCAAGCGTTTCGTTTTGCTTAACGAAATGACTAGGCGAAATCCGGCCGCTCACTTGGCGTCAACGCCGTCTTTTGATTCGATGCTAAGATCCGTCTTTCATTTTGGAGGTTGGATGGATCTTGGTGGCGCCGAGACACCGGCCGCCAACGCAAGCTCAGTGCAAACGGTCATCTGGTTCGTTCCGGATTGGTCCAATGTGTGGGGTGGCGGACACTACACGCTGTTTAGATTTGCAAACCATTTCGGCAAACAGGGACTACGTAACATAATCTATATTTACAACAACGAGCGGCACTCCACCCCGCGGCAACTGCAGAAAGATCTGCAACTCGCGATGCGGCCTTGTCGACTTGAAGTTGTCGTCGACCCTAAAGACCTGCCGGCTTGCGCCGCTGCGATCGCAACGACCTGGCAATCTGCCTATCACGTGAGGTCCTTTCCTCATGCGTTGCACAAATTCTATTTTATGCAGGACTATGAATGTCTTTTCTACGCATTTGGTTCGGCTTCAATGCAAGCAAATGAAACATATTCCTTTGGGTTTAATGGGATCACCGGTGGGGAGTGGTTGCGCTCCCGATATGAAGCGCATGGCGGCACGGCTATAAATTACCGGTTTGCTGCGGACCGCAACATTTTCTATCCCGCGGCCCCAAGCGGCAAAGTGAGTCCTAAAGTGCGGCGCTTGTTCTTTTATGGGCGGCCATCGACTGAACGCCGCTGCTTCGAACTGGGGATGGCATCACTCCAAGCGATCTCCGAAAAGTTTCCCGATGTCGAGATCGTGATCGCGGGGTTGGATATATCGCATACGCCGTTCAAAGCGACCCTTCTCGGTAACATGACTTTGGAAGAGACAGGAAAGCTGTACCGGACGTGCGATGTCGGTATCGCGTTTTCAGCGACAAATCTTTCTTATCTACCTGTCGAGCTTATGGCGTGCGGCGTACCTGTGATTTCGAACAGGGGGCCCCAAGTCGAGTGGCATTGTGCGCATGAGCGCGACGCGTTGCTTGTTGAGCCTGTTCCAGAAGCTGTGGTTGATGCTTTCACCCGCCTCTACCATTCAAAGGACTTACGACAAAAGCTTGCTAGCGGCGGACTGGCAACAATGCAGGGCCTGAATTGGGAAGAAGAGATGATGAAAGTCTATTCACATGTTCAGGACATTATTTCCATCAGCGAAATCCCGACTGGTATGGCGAATCCCCAGCATTAGCTGGCGCACAGGCTTTCTTTGGAAAAATTACTCAAGGAGGTCGGGTCGAATCGCCCTTCGGAGCAAGATTTTTATAACAGCTTCGATTTGCTCTTGAGCCGGGTTTGCCGCGTCGGACGCTGCAACTGCGGAGACTTTTGCAGGATGCAATCGCGACTTTAGGCGCTGCAATTTATGAGATATCCTTCGGCGAAACGAGTTTCTATCACTATTGGCCGCGATGTCGTTCAGCGCTCGCAATTCCTCAATGCGTTTCTGCATCGTGAATCCGACCGCCTGCGCGCAAAGATGTTTTTGCACAAAAAGCTGTGCCTTTCGTCCTTTTGACACGGTGACGCCGGCCTCATTGTAGAGTGTCCGTAACGCTAGAGCCGCCTGCCGAATTACCTCAATTGCTGGCGCGGGATTGATTGGAAAGCTGTTCTCCGAGTCGAGGTAATGGGAGGCCGCTCCGTGAGTCGTCGCGATGACATCCTTGCCGAGAGCCATGGCTTCTGCGATTGCGGCAGCCACCGGCGTATTCTGGTGAAGTGAGATGAAACAGTTCGCGCGATGCAAGTACCCATAATAGTCCTTGTCATCGCCCTCAACGACTAAAATATTTGAATTGGTAAATGGCGCGAACTTGTGCCGATCGGATGAGGACGTCGCATTCGCCAGGAAACACACCAACAGGGCTTCCGAGCAAGATTCGAACGCTTCCTCGAAAGCGCGAATACTGGTGAACGAGCCTTGTTCGCAAGTACTCGTTTGGCAATCATGCCGAAGCAAGACGATGAATTTCAGCGGCGGAAGGCTTGCATCGTCTCCGTTAAACTCCTGATTTGCCGCCGGTTGAAGAATTGGTGTCAGATTGGAAAATCCGTGCTGTGCTGCCATGCTCTCCTTGCAGGCGACGCTCGGTACCCAAATCTCCGTGTATTGTTCGGCCCTCAAATGATTTCTGGCAGGAAGATTCCCGAATGCGTCAAGATAAGGGATACAAACGCGAACCTGACCGGACGCGATCTCTATCCGATCTGCTCCAAAGGTAACGGTTTGGTCTGCCTTGCCTGTTGAAGAATCGCGTCTCGCCTGTCTGCTAAAGGTCTGTACTGCCTTTGCGTAAGGCTGGTTGATCGCATCATGCGTCTCACGTTTGAGCGTAACGAAGGGCGACCGGAGAATGTTGTTCCTCAACGAGATCATGGTTTCGAGGCTTACAACTCCGTCGTGCGAAAAATGATTCTTAACCAACCAGATCATGTTGTCCCAATTGGTGGCGAGCTTCGTGCTTAAGTACCCGACGAAAATGTCGGGCAAGATCTCATAGAGCTTTCGGATGTAAACGGAAAACCCCGTTTCCTGATCGACCCCGTGTATGTAGTCGTAGAAAAATGGTTCAACGAGCGGATTGCTTTTTTCATCTTTAGTATTTTTGACATAGTCCTTGTAGAGAAAGCTGCAGACCTTGTCGAACAACAGGCCGTCTCTTTCAAAGCGAGTTTCGTAAGCCACAAACGGAAGGCGTTGGAAGCGGCGCTTCTGCAGGGCTTTGAGATAGAAGCTGCGCGCCTCGGTCATAAACTTGAAGTGCAGCTCCATGCGACGGATGCCGCTGAAACGGATCGTGCGGTGGATGCCGCTGAAATGAATGAAAGCTACAGGCGTGCGTAAATCACCGATGAAAAATTTATCGCCTGCTCTCAGGAGATCATAATGTTCGGCATTCCAGGGGGCGACATTGTAGGTTGGCAATCGCAAAATATGAAACCCTTCGAAGTATACCGGCAGGAACTCTAGCCATTTCTGATCCACAAAATATCCATTTTGCCAGTCGACCGTGCATTTCCATTTGAGCTTGTCTTTCCACCAGGCGAGCATCCGTATTGTCTCGCCAGTCTGCTTCAGGGCCAAAAACCCAATGTTGAAAATGCCGCACTTCAAAAAAATACTGTCGCCACCCTCAAGCTGTCCGTCTGAGACTGAGCGAAGCGCATGCGCCGTGACCACACCGTTGCAATTGCCGTCGAGGAGATCGTCGACTTCGGACATGCGCCGAAATAAAAAAATATCGGGATCGAGATAGATTGCTCGCTCGTAGTCTTGAGCAAAGAGGTACTGAAAGCAGTGAGGTCGAATGGACGTCACAAGCTCGACTTGTAGATAGTGGACCAGTCGCTGACTCAGGTCGAGCGAATCCATAATTTCGGCGATATAGACGACCTTGATGTCGTCGTTCAGTGTGGCGATGCGTCCCTTGCCAACGATGAATACGTAAAAATCGCTATCCAAATAAAACGGTCGAACGCTGTCGAACATTGTCAACGCCATCGTCGCGTATCCGGCGTCAGAAATTGCGAAAATGACCTGCTTATTTCGGGTCGACGTCATTTCACTATGGTCTCGTTGAGTCCCTGGAAACGGCGGACGCGGTGAAAGACTAGGAGCCTTCCGTTTCTCGCTGGCGTCCTATCGGATGGCGCGTGATCGCATGGCGGTCGAATTTCCAAATGGAAGGATCCAACGGTGACATCCTAAACTTTCATTGACGTTGATTCACGATATTACGCCGCAGAGCCCTCGGTTGAATAGCGGTGCTCTCTGATCGCATGATCTCGTTTCCTTAAGAGTGAGATCGAGAGTTGCCCCCCTCACACCCGCTCCAGCGCACCCATCAGATCCTCCACCAGATCGTCCGGATGTTCCAGCCCCGCCGAGAAGCGGATCATGCCGTCGGTGATGCCGAGTTCGGCGCGGGCCTCGGCGGTCAGGCGCTGGTGCGTCGTCGTCGCCGGGTGCGTCACCAGGCTCTTGGTGTCGCCGAGATTGTTGGAGATGCGGGCGATCTTCAGCGCGTTCAAGAGGCGGAACGCCGCCGGCTTCTCGCCCTTCACCTCGAACGCCACCAGCGTCGAGCCGCCGCTCATCTGCTTCTTCACCGTCGCCGCCTGCGGGTGATCGGCGCGGCCGGGGAAGATCAGCCGCGAGACCTTCTTGTGGGTGGCGAGCACGTCGGCGATCGCCGCCGCATTCTGCGTCTGCTGGCGCACGCGCACGCCGAGCGTCTCCAGTCCCTTCAGCAGCACCCAGGCGTTGAATGGCGACAGCGAAGGGCCGGTCTGGCGCAGGAAATTGTGGATGTGCTCCTGGATGAAGGCGTTGCTCGACAGGATGACGCCGCCGAGGCAGCGGCCCTGGCCGTCAATGTGCTTGGTCGCGGAATACACCACCACGTCCGCACCCAGAGCGAGCGGCGACTGGAAGATCGGCGTCGCGAACACGTTGTCGACGATCAGCCGCGCGCCTTTGGCGTGGGCGATCTCGGCGATCGCCGGGATGTCGAGCACCTCGAGCGTCGGGTTGGTCGGGCTCTCCAGGAACAGCGTGCGCGTGTTCGGCCGCATGGCGCGCTGCCACTGGTCGAGGTCGAGGCCGTCGACCAGCGTCGAGGTGATGCCATAGCGCGGCAGCAGGTCCTCCACCACGAAGCGGCAGGAGCCGAACATCGCCTTCGCCGCCACCACATGATCGCCGGCGCGCAAGGGGGCGAGGATCGCGGTCGTCACCGCGGCCATTCCGGTTGCGGTGGCGCGGGCGGCTTCCGCGCCTTCGAGTTCGACCATGCGCTGCTCGAACATCGCAACGGTCGGGTTGGAGAAGCGCGAATAGATGAAGCCGGGATCTTCGTTGGAGAAGCGCGCCGCGCATTGCTCGGCGGAGTCGTAGACGAAGCCCTGGGTCAGGAACAGGCTCTCGGAGGTCTCGCCATATTGCGAGCGCAGCGTGCCGGAATGCACCAGCCGCGTCTCGGGGCGATAATGGCGGGTGGGCGAGGGGGCGGCGTTGGACGCCTTCGCGGAATCCTGAGAAGAACCCTGGGACATGTGACCTCCAGATGGTCGAGGGGGCCTGCCCCGCGGCCATAAAAAAACCGGCCTGAACAGCCGGGATCACAATGGTCCCCGGCCTGTTTAGCGATTTATTTAACGTGGCTGCAAGCCGGCCGGCTCAAATGACCACGGGATAAGTGAAGCTCTAATCCGCCTTGCCCTTCCCGTCAAGCAGGCCATCCGCTAACCGGAAAGCGCCGTTCATGAAGGTTCGCCATGCCCGGCTTCATGCCGGGCATCCACGTTTTGCTTCCCACGTCGAGTAGACAGACGTGGATGGCCGGGACAAGCCCGGCCATGACGGAATATCTTCTCAATTCAACGAGGCCCACGGAGGCAGCCGACGTGCCATTTGCGATACCGAGCAATGCACAAGGCATCTTGCCCGATCGCATGATCGCGGCGATGACGGAGGCCGGCGCGCTCTTGCCCGCCTATCCCTTCGTGGAGAGCCAGATCCAGCCGGCGAGCCTCGATCTGCGCCTCGGCGAAACCGCGTTCCGCGTCCGCGCCAGTTTTCTGCCGGGCCCCGGCGCCACCGTCGCCGAGCGCATCGAGGATCTGAAGCTGCACGAGATCGATCTCTCCAACGGGGCGGTGCTGGAAACCAACTGCGTCTATGTCGTGCCGCTGCTGGAGAGCCTCGCGCTGCCCCAGGCGATTTCGGCGACCGCCAACCCGAAGTCTTCGACCGGGCGGCTCGATGTCTTCACCCGCGTGATCGCCGACGGCACCCGCCGCTTCGACGTGATCGAGGCCGGCTATCACGGCCCGCTTTATGCGGAGATCTCGCCAAAGACATTTCCGGTGCTGGTGCGCGAGGGCTCGCGGCTGTCGCAGATCCGCTTCCGCATCGGCGACGCCGTGCTCGATGGCGACGCGCTGGAAGCGCTGCATGGCCGGGAGCGGCTGGTCGATGCCGAGGAGGCCGATCTCTCCAATGGCGTCGCGCTCAGCATCGATCTCTCCGGCGACAATGCCAACGGCTTCGTCGGCTATCGCGCCAAGCGCCACACCGGCGTCATCGATGTCGATCGCCGCGCGGGCTATGCGGCGGATGAATTCTGGGAGCCGATCCGCTCCCGCGACGACCGCAGCCTCATTCTCGATCCCGGCGAGTTCTACATCCTCGCCTCAAAAGAAGCCGTGCAGGTGCCGCCGGACTTCGCCGCCGAGATGGTGCCGTTCGATCCGCTGGTCGGCGAATTC
>Ga0081455_10000608_pt1 | contig 46340 bp, 57 predicted proteins | sample TabmetS3T2R1_FD_70207 | JGI IMG/M metagenome (GOLD analysis project Ga0081455, IMG submission 70207) | Tabebuia heterophylla rhizosphere microbial communities from the University of Puerto Rico - S3T2R1 | ecosystem: Host-associated > Plants > Roots > Rhizosphere ...
GCTGCATGCCGTGCAACGATAGGTCAGGTTGGGAACGTTGACCATGAAAATATTTCCATTGGCAAGGCCGGGCGAGCGCGCTGGTTAGGGAGACGCCCACGGGTACGTGGGGTAGCGATGAATCCTGTAGATCATCCTCATGGTGGAGGAGAGGGCAAGACATCCGGTGGACGCCATCCCGTGACGCCGTGGGGCGTGCCGACGAAGGGATACAAAACGCGACGCAATAAGCGTACGAGCAAGTTTATTGTGCGACGGCGCAACAAATAGCGGAAGCTAGCACAGACGCAGGAGCATGGAGCGATGGGACGTTCTGTCAAAAAAGGGCCATTTGTTGATGGGCATCTGCTCAAAAAGATCCTGACGATGGAGAATAGTTTAGAGAAACGCGCTATCCGGACGTGGTCACGACGCTCGACGATTCTCCCGGAGATGGTGGGACATACGATTGCGGTGCATAATGGTAAAAGATTTGTGCCAGTGTATGTCACGGAAAACATGGTAGGGCACAAACTGGGGGAATTTTCACCGACCCGGACTTTCCGGGCCCATAGCGGCATGAGCAAGCGTACAACAGGGCTGAAATAGCGCCAAGGACAAGCCGGGAGATCGCGTAAAGGAACGTGGCCATGAAAGCAAGTGCAACACATATTCGCATCTCTCCGCGCAAGGTACGGATGGTCGTGGATACGGTGCGCGGGAAGAGTGTCAGCCAGGCGCTCAGTATCTTAGGGTTTACCCGTAAAAAGGCGGCACTGCCAGTCCAGAAGCTTTTAAAATCTGCGGTGGCGAATGCGGTTGAAAATGGTGGTATAAGCGATGTTGATACTCTAGTCATCGATCGTATTATGGTTGACGAAGGGCCAACGCTTAAACGCTATATGCCACGTGCACGTGGGCGAGCCACGCCAATTCGGAAGCGCACGAGTCACATTCGAATTATGTTGCGCGAGCGGGATACCCATTAGTCACCTGTACATCCCAAGCGCAGCGAGTGGTCAGCACTGAGACACACAAGGGAGATATTATGGGACAAAAAGTTCATCCAATAGGGTTTCGCCTTGGGATTAATAAAACTTGGCAGTCGAATTGGTACGCTAAGCGTAATTACGCTGATTTGTTGCACGAAGACTTGATGATTCGCCGCCATATTAAGACGCGGCTGTATCATGCAGGGATTTCGAAAGTAGAGATCGAGCGTGCCGCGAACCGGGCCAAGATTAACATCTATACTGCACGCCCCGGTATTATCATTGGGAAGCGCGGGGCGGAAGTAGATAAGTTAAAAAACGAATTACAAGATTTAACTCAGAAGCAAGTAGCCATCAACATTAAAGAAATCCGCAAGGCAGAAATTGATGGACAGCTTGTTGCCGAAAATATTGCGCTACAACTTGAGCGTCGTGTAGCCTTTCGGCGTGCTATGAAAAAGGCTATTACCTCAGCCCTGCGCTTTGGTGCGAAGGGTATCCGTATCGAGTCATCGGGACGTCTTGCTGGGGCCGAGATGGCACGACGTGAGTGGTATCGTGAAGGGGGTGTGCCGCTCCACACGCTACGTGCCGACATCGATTATGGTTTCGCTGAGGCGAAGACGACCTATGGTCAAGTTGGGGTGAAGGTGTGGATCTATAAAGGGGAGTTTGTAGCCCCTAACGAAGAAGTCGCTGTAATGCCTGAACCGCGTACGCGTGGACGCCGCTAACGAGGGCCTGAGCCATGTTGATGCCGAAAAAGACAAAATTTCGCAAACAACACCGGGGCAGGATGACTGGGCAGGCAAGTCGTGGAAATGAGATCAGCTTCGGGCAATATGCGCTGCAGGCTCTTGAACCCGCATGGATTACCAGTCGCCAAATCGAAGCTGGACGTATCGCAATGACTCGCCACGTCCGTCGAGGTGGCAAAGTCTGGATTCGGCTCTTCCCTGACAAACCAGTCTCCAAAAAGCCTGCCGAGACGCGTATGGGTAAAGGGAAGGGAGGACCAGAATTTTGGGTCGCTGTCGTGAGGCCTGGTTTGATCCTCTATGAGATGGATGGGGTTGATGAGAGCGTCGCCCGCGAGGCGATGCGTCTGGCGTCCCATAAACTCCCTATTGCTACTCGTTTTTTGGCAAAGATATAAAAGGACGAGGATGAGGGCATGAAGGCACGTGAAGTACGTGAGTTCAGTGTTGAAGAGTTGCAGCACAAGCAGCAGGAGTTAATTGAAGAACTCTTTAACCTCCGTTTTCAATTGGCGACCGGTCAGATTGAAAATGTGGGGCGTATTGCTGCAGTACGGCGAGATATTGCACGTGTAAAAACGGTGCAGCGCGAACGTCAGCTGCAGTCTACCCCCATAGGACGCATAAGGTAGCAAATTATGGCAGAAGGTCACAGAAAAATTTTGCTAGGAGAGGTGATAAGCAATCGTATGAACAAGACGATCACGGTCAGGGTAGAACGCCGTGTACGTCATCCTATCTATGAGCGGGTGGTTAAACGTAGCAAAAAATTTCATGCGCATGACGAACACAATCAGTGCCAGATTGGCGATATTGTGCGTATTATTGAAACACGACCGCTGAGTAAGACAAAATGCTGGCGCCTGTTAGAGGTCGTACGGCGTCAGGCTGGAGCGTACGTTGCCCCTCTCGCAGGGCGTGAGGAATTGAGTGTATGATCCAAACGGAGACTCTGCTCACGGTAGCTGACAACTCCGGAGCGCGCCGAGTGAAATGTTTTCACATCTTGGGGGGAACCCGGCGACGCTACGCTAGCGTCGGCGATGTTGTAGTCGTGTCGGTGAAAGAGGCTCTACCTAATGGCGCTGTGAAGAAGGGGGATGTTCGTCGAGCTGTTATTGTACGGACACGCAAGGAAATCCGCCGTACGGACGGCACGTATATCCGTTTTGATGATAATGCTGCAGTCATCATCAATGACGCTGGTGAACCTGTAGGAACACGCATTTTTGGTCCAGTCCCACGTGAGCTAAGGGCCAAAGGTTTTATGAAAATTATCTCACTGGCGCCAGAAGTGCTCTGAAAGCATTAGAAGCAGAGATAGCAAGGGAAACGGTATGGCACGCGCAAAAGTTGTTCCACAGGCACGAGGGCATATTAAAAAGGATGATTTCGTCACAATTATCGCCGGGAAAGATCGTGGGAAGCAAGGCAAAGTCTTGCGAGTTTTTCCCCAAGAAGGGCGGTTGACCGTCGAACGCGCCAACATGGTCAAACGGCATACTCGCCCTACGCGCCAAATGCAACAGGGCGGCATTATTGAGCGTGAGGGGAAGCTGCATATCTCAAACGTCATGCTTATTTGCAGTAAGTGTGAGCGTGGTGTACGAGTTGGACACCGTATTTTAGAGGATAAGAAAAAAGTACGTATATGCCGTCAATGTGGTGAACTCCTCGATAGATAAATACGGCAGGGGAAGAGAAGGGGGTTAGAGAGGTCATGGCCTATGTTGCACGCATGCACCAATATTACATGCAGGAGGTTGTACCAGTATTACAACAGGGCTTTGGTTATCGTAATATCATGCAGATTCCACGCTTGGAAAAAATCGTCTTAAATATGGGACTGGGGGAGGCCATTCAGAATCCTAAGCTTTTAGATGCTGGCGTGGAGCAGCTTGCCGCCATCTCTGGCCAGAAGCCGGTTATTACAAAGGCGCGCAAATCTATTGCTGCCTACAAGCTGCGGACGGGGATGTCGATTGGGGTGAAAGTGACCCTACGCAAAGATCGTATGTATGACTTTTTCGATAGGTTAGTCAATATTGCTTTGCCCCGGGTACGCGACTTCCGTGGTGTGACAAGCAACGCTTTTGATGGACGCGGGAATTACACGCTAGGTGTTGAAGAGCAGGTGATCTTCCCTGAGGTGGATTACGACAAGGTGGAGCGTATTAAAGGACTGGCGATTACCGTCGTAACATCGGCCAAAACTGATGCGGAAGGCAGGGAGCTACTCAGGCTGCTCGGTATGCCTTTCCGAAGCTAAGCTTGAAACGGAAAAGGAGTATGGCAAAGAAATCGCTCATTAACAAGGCAAACAGGACACCGAAGTTTGCAGTGCGTCAGTATAGGCGCTGTCGTGTGTGTGGCAGAGTGCGGGGTTATCTACGGAAATTTGCCATGTGCCGTATTTGCTTCCGTGGTTTAGCCCTCCGAGGTGAGATTCCAGGCGTAGTAAAGTCAAGCTGGTAGTCTCCTGAGGTGAGGACGTCCGCTGTGGAGTAGTGCACGTATGATGACCGACCCAATAGCTGATATGTTGACACGTATACGTAATGCTCTGGCAGCTCGCCATGAGAGAGTACAAATACCGGCGTCCCGTATGAAACAGGAGATTGCTCGTGTCTTGAAAGAAGAAGGATATATTCTCGATTTTCATATGGACAAGGCAGAACATCCACAAGGATTCTTAGACATTACGTTGAAGTATGATGTCATGAATATGAGTGTCATTCAAGGTTTGCGAAAAATTAGTACGCCTGGCAAGCGTCAATATGTCTCTTGTAAAGAGATGCCAAAGGTGTTGGATGGTGCAGGCATTGCTATTATTTCTACTTCCAGAGGTCTTTTAACAGATCAACAATGCCTGGCGGAAAATGTGGGGGGGGAAGTACTCTGCTTTGTGTGGTAGGCTATGAGGAAAGGTGATACGATGTCACGTATTGGCCGAGTACCAATTGTTATACCTCCAGGAGTCGAGGTGCACATCACAGAAGATAATCATGTAGAAGTCAAGGGGCCCAAAGGGCTTTTATGTCGCCAGTTGCACCCACGGGTGCTCCTGCACCGTAATGGTACGACACTAGAGGTTGCACGTCGTAGTGAGGCAAAGCTCGATAAGTCTTTGCACGGTCTGAGTAGAACCTTGCTCCACAATATGATTGTTGGTGTAACGACAGGGTTCGAAAAACAGTTGGAGATCGTTTGGAGCGGATTCCGAGCCCAAGTGCAGCACAAGACACTCACTCTACAACTTGGTCATTCGCACCCCATCACCTATGAAGCCCCTGAAGGACTCGAATTTGAATTGAATCGTACCATTATTACCGTGCGGGGTATTGATAAGGAGTTGGTGGGACAGGTGGCTGCGAATATTCGTTCAGTGCGCAAACCCGAGCCTTATAAGGGCAAGGGTATTAAGTATACGACTGAGACGATTCGCCGCAAGGAGGGTAAGTCATAGCGTCTATGGGAAAACCAGAGGAAAAAAGTGCGGCACGTAAAATACGACAGCGTCGTATCCGTCGAAAAGTGCAAGGCACTCCAGAACGGCCGCGTCTCTCGGTCTTTCGTAGTGCCAAGCATATTTATGCTCAAGTAATTGACGATACTGCTAACCGCGTCCTGGTTGCCGCGTCAAGCCTGAGTAAGGATTTTCGGGCGACTGGTCAGAGTGGGGGTAATGTCGCAGGGGCAACACTTGTCGGGCAAATGGTCGCAGAAAAAGCGCTGCAACATGAGGTACAACAGGTAGTTTTTGATCGCAACGGCTTTCTCTATCACGGGCGTGTTAAAGCTGTTGCGCTTGGGGCACGAGAAAAAGGGCTGCAATTTTAATATGTAGTAGGCACACGCTAGGCTGAGGGAGCGAGGGTGGCTGAGGAATTTGCTGAACAGACAGAATATATTGACAAAATTGTCCATGTCAATCGCGTCGCGAAGGTCGTCAAGGGGGGAAGGCGTTTCAGCTTCAGTGCCCTGGTGGTGGTTGGTAACCGCGCTGGCCGTATTGGCATTGGCCTAGGGAAAGCTAATGAAGTGCCCGAGGCGATACGCAAGGCGATAGACAAAGCCAAAAAAAGTCTGCAAACGATAGCATTGGCGGGCACGACGATTCCGCATAGTGTGGTAGGGCACTACGGTGCTGGGAAGGTGATGCTCAAGCCAGCAGCGCGTGGGACAGGGATTATTGCCGGGGGGCCGGTGCGCGCTGTCATGGAAGCGGCCGGTGTGGCTGACGTGCTCACGAAATCGCTCGGCACGAATAATCCTCACAATGTCGTCAAAGCGACTGTGGAGGGCTTAGTGCAGTTGCGTAGCAAGCGTGAGATTGCGCAGGCACGCGGGAAGCAGCGGGAAGCATTGCGCGTGTAGGGGGTAAAGATGGCCGAGACGGCGAAAATTACTGTGCGGCTCGTGCGTAGTATGATTGGACGTCCTGAGAAACAACGGCTAGTCTTACGTGGCATGGGTTTGACCAAGCTTCAGAAGGTGGTGCAACTTCCAGACACACCACAAGTACGAGGCATGCTCGACAAAGTCAAACATCTCGTGCGTGTTGAAGGGTAGAGAGACTGCTCTCATACTAGGGAAAGTATTATGACGACATTAAGTACGCTGCGTCCATCAGTAGGGGCGGTGAAACTGCGTAAGCGTGTAGGCCGCGGGCCTGGGTCAGGGCATGGCAAAACAGCCTCGCGTGGCCATAAGGGGCTGAAATCACGTTCGGGAGGGAAACCTGCCTCTGGTTTTGAAGGGGGACAGATGCCATTACAGCGGCGCTTGCCGAAGCGTGGCTTCACGAATATCTTCAAAATTGTTTATCAGATTGTTAATATCACAGACCTCCAGGGCATTGAGGCGCACGCAATAGTCACACGTGAGCTCCTGCAGCGTATGGGGAGGATTAAGTCGTCGGCTAAGCCTATTAAAATTCTAGGTGATGGAGAAATCACAGTCCCCTTAACGATACAGGCAGACAAATTTAGTAAGGTCGCCAAACAAAAGATTATAGCTGCTGGTGGAACAGCAGAGGAGCAATTGGCGTGATCGACGGGATCCAAAATATTTTTAAAATTCCCGAGTTAAAAAAGCGGATCTTGTATACCTTTGGACTGCTGGCGGTATACCGGGTAGGAGCTTTTATTCCAACTCCAGGTATAGATAGTCAGACCTTAGCGCGCTACTTTGAGAATGTACAGGGCACTATCCTTGGTTTCTTTAATATGTTCTCTGGCGGCGCACTAGAGCAAATGGCTGTCTTTGCTCTAGGCATCATGCCCTATATTAGTGCCTCCATCATTCTCGAATTACTCACAGTGGTGGTCCCTTATCTGGAAAAACTTAAGAAAGAAGGGGAGCAAGGCCGTAAGAAAATCAATCAGTATACCCGCTATGGAACCGTTGTGTTGAGCATGATCCAAGGGTTAGGCATTGCTATTGGCTTGGAACATATGGAAGTTGGTGGGGCGTCGATCGTCCCAGCTCCGGGCTGGGCATTTCGTCTCATGACCATGCTGACCTTGACAGCAGGTACTACATTTATCATGTGGTTGGGAGAGCAGATTACTGAGCGGGGCATCGGCAATGGTATCTCACTTATTATCTTTTCGGGAATTGTTGCGCGCATGCCTTCTGCCATAGGCCATACGTGGACCCAATTGCGCTTGGGGGAAATGAGTCCCTTTCTGTTCTTAGGTCTGCTCGTGCTCATGGTGGCTGTTGTGGCGGCCATTGTATTTATGGAGGCAGGGCACCGAAGAATTCCTATCCAATATGCCAAGCGTGTAGTGGGACGTCGTATGTACGGTGGGCAAAGCACTCATCTCCCTCTGAAGATTAACACTTCAGGAGTTATTCCACCTATCTTTGCCTCATCTATTATGGTCTTCCCGGCGACAATTGCCCAATTTATAGGGGGTCAGCACCCCGGTGGTATCCTCGAGACAGTTGTGCAGCAACTGTCTCCTGGAACTATCTTATACTCTGTCTTGAGTGTTTTGATGATTATTTTCTTTGCGTATTTTTACACGGCGATTATTTTTAACCCGGCTGATGTCGCTGACAATATGCGCAAGTATGGTGGATTTGTACCCGGCATTCGCCCAGGGAAAAAAACTGCTGAGTATATTGATCGTACTTTGTCGCGTCTTACCTTGGTTGGTGCCCTCTATCTATCGTTTATCGTTATTCTACCAACCTACCTTGTCCAGTTCTTCCATGTACCGTTTTTCTTTGGAGGCACAGGCTTACTCATCGTGGTAGGAGTGGCGATGGATACTATGCAACAGGTTGAATCACACCTGGTTATGCGCCACTATGAGAGCTTCATCAAGAAAGGGCGTATCAAGGGACGTCGATAAACAGCTTATCGATCTAAGCGCATAGGACAGGAAGACAGAACGATGAATCTGATCCTTTTGGGGCCGCCTGGCGCAGGGAAGGGGACACAAGGGCATCGGCTCAGCGAGAGATATAATATTCCAGAAATCTCAACGGGAGATATTCTACGATCGGCAGTGCATAAGGGAACACCGTTAGGACGAGAAGCAAAAAATTATATGGATCGTGGAGCCTTGGTGCCGGACGAGGTTATGATTGGGATTGTACGCGAGCGTCTGGCACAGGACGATACCGAGCGCGGTTTCATTTTAGATGGTTTCCCACGCACTGTAGCACAAGCAGAGGCTCTCTCGCGACTGTCTGAGGAACAGCAGCGGCCTATTGAGCATGTTATCAGTATCGAAGTCCCTCAGGAAGAATTGCTACAACGCTTAGCCGGACGACGCCAGCTTGAAGGACGCCAAGACGATACTGATGAAGCTATCCGCTACAGGCTTGAGGTGTATGAACGTGAAACGGCACCTCTCATCGACTACTACCGTCGCCAAGGCTTGTTGCGTTGTATTGTAGGTGTAGGCACTATTGATGAGATCTTTCAACGTGTTGCGGTAGTATTGTGACATAGTATGATCACTTGTCGATCTCCACAGGAAATTGCTAAAATTCGCACCAGTGCTCAGCTTGCCGCTGCGACCTTGCAACATATTGCTCCCATGACTCAACCCGGGATCTCGACGGCTGAGTTAGATAGAGCAGCGGAAACATACATCCGTAAGCACGGAGGGCTTCCTGCATTTAAAGGCTATCGCGGTTTTCCAGCAACACTATGTACGTCCATTAACGCTGAAGTCGTCCACGGGATTCCTTCCAAGCAACGTAAGCTCGCAGAGGGAGATATCATTGGCATTGACTGCGGTGCCATTGTAGATGGTTATTATGGTGACCATGCGATTACGTTTGCAGTCGGCGCTATCAGAGAGGAGGCACAGAAGCTTATAGACACGACAAGTGCTGCGCTCTATGCAGGCATTGCGCAAGCGAAAATTGACAATTACCTGTCGGATATTTCTCATGCTATCCAGGTTTTTGCTGAGCAGCGCTGTTACTCTGTGGTGAAAGTTTTTGTAGGTCATGGCATTGGGACGGCCTTGCACGAAGAACCGCAAGTACCCAATTTCGGTCCTCCCAGACGCGGGCCACGCTTGCGAGCTGGTATGGTCTTGGCTCTTGAGCCCATGGTTAATGTAGGGACCGCTGATGTACGAATCTTGCAGGATAACTGGACAGTTGTTACTGCAGATGGTAGGCTCTCCGCACATTTTGAACATACGATCACTGTCGCCGAGTATGGGGGTATCATCCTGAGCCAGCTTTGATTGGCAACAATTAGGAACTTATGGAAAAAGAAGAAACTATCGCTGTAGAAGGTACGGTCGTCGAACCGTTACCAAATGCTATGTTCAAAGTCGAGCTTGAGAATGGGCATATGGTTCTTGCCCATATTTCTGGGAAGATGCGGATGCATTTTATTAGAATACTTCCTGGTGATAAGGTAAAGCTCGAATTGTCACCGTATGATCTGACTCGTGGCCGTATTGTTTATCGTTTCAAGTAGTAAGAGCGCATAGAGCACTGTAAGTCTCATACGGATATGGGAAAATGGTATGAAGGTGCGGGCGTCGGTCAAAACGATCTGTGATAAGTGTAAGATCCTACGTAGACGAGGTGTAGTGCGGGTTATTTGTGAAAATCCACGCCACAAACAGCGTCAAGGATAGCCTGAAGGGGACCAGACAATGGCGCGTGTAGCAGGGGCTGACATCCCTAATGACAAGAGGGTCGAGATTGCCTTGACTTATATCTACGGTATTGGCTTGTCTTCTTCAAAGAAGATTTTACAGGCTACAACTATTGACCCCAATACACGCGTAAAGGACTTAACGGAACATGAGATTACGCGGTTGCGCGAGACAATCGAGCAGCAATATACTGTTGAAGGTGATTTGCGCCGTGAATTGGCGATGAACATCAAGCGCCTGATGGATATTGGTTCTTACCGTGGTTTGCGGCATAGACGTGGTTTACCTGTACGAGGACAACGGACGCGCACAAATTCACGGACGCGGAAGGGGCCCCGACGCACTATCGGGAGAAAAAGTAAAAAGTAGAGGGTGAACATGGCGGAATCCAGGCGGAAGGATGGTAAGCGGCGGCGCGAGCGGCGTACGGTGGCGGAAGGTATTGCCCATATCCAATCGACCTTCAACAATACCGTCATTACTATTACAGATATGGGTGGCAATGCATTAGCCTGGGCTAGCGCTGGGGGGCAAGGATTCCGAGGCTCCCGCAAAGGGACTCCATTTGCGGCACAGACCGCTGCAGAACAGGTAGCTCGCAAGGTTATAGACCAAGGCATGAGGAAGGTAGATGTCTTAGTGAAGGGGCCAGGTTCAGGGCGTGAGGCGGCTATACGGGCGTTACAGTCAGCTGGATTGGAAATTAGTATGATCCGTGACGTAACCCCTATCCCACATAACGGCCCGCGTCCGCCAAAGCGCCGTCGAGTCTAGAATCACAGCACATATCAGTATAGAAGGAAGGATGGGTTTAACGTGGCACGATATACCGATGCGGTCTGCCGTCTGTGTCGCCGGGAAAATATGAAACTCTTTCTAAAAGGAGAGCGCTGTTTAAGCGATAAATGTGCAATCAATAAGCGCAATTATGCTCCTGGCCAGCACGGACAACGGCGTACCAAATTGTCGGAATATGGCCTGCAATTGCGTGAGAAGCAAAAAGTCAAACGTACGTATGGAGTTCTGGAGTCACAGTTCCGGCGTTATTTTCAGAAGGCCGCGCGCTCGAAGGAAGTAACAGGTTCTGAATTGTTGGTATTACTCGAACGGCGTCTTGATAATGTTGTCTACTTGATGGGATTGGCTGATTCGCGAGCGCAAGCACGTCAACTGGTCCAGCATGGCCATATTCGTGTGAATGGCCGGCGCGTGAATATCCCATCGTTTCTTATTAAGCAGGGTGATGTCGTAGAGCCGCGGGAAAAAAGTCGGGCTCTCGATATAGTACGCAGTGCGATCGAACGTCTCAATCAGAAGCAAATTCCTGCGTGGATTCATGTGGACTCTGAGAGTATGCGCGGAGTAGTGCAAGCTTTGCCAAAGCGGCATGATCTCACTATGCCATTTCATGAGCAACTTATTGTTGAACTCTACTCAAAATAGACAGTGGATGTCCTGTCCTCCTGCTTCCCTTCTCGTATTTACCCTGTTTTTGGCTTGCTTATAAGGCAAGTGGTGAGTATCTCCTGCGGAGGATTCTCAGGTAATGAAAACAATGTGGGCCAACTTTCAGAAACCGAAGCGGATCGAAAGTGAACGTGACTCTCTCAGTGATACTTATGGACGATTTATCGCTGAGCCATTTGAACGGGGTTTTGGGGTAACAATTGGCAACGCTCTCCGCCGTGTCCTACTCTCCTCCCTGACAGGGGCTGCGGTAACGGCGGTTAAAATCCAGGGAGTCTATCACGAGTTTTCCACTATTCCAGGGGTGCTAGAAGATACGACAGAAATTATCCTCAATTTGAAGGAGTTGCTCCTGAAAATGCATATGGAAAAGCCGAAGCAGCTTTTCCTAGAGGCAAGCGGCCCAGGTGAAGTATTGGCCAAGCATATTACCACTGATGCTGATATCGAAATTCTTAACCCTGAACTCCATATCGCTACACTCAGTAAAGATGCGACCCTCAGCATGGTCATGGATGTGGAACTTGGCCGTGGGTATCTGACAGCAGAGCGTCATGCCCAAGCTGTAGTTGATCCTCAGGTCATCCCCCTGGACGCAGCCTTTTCTCCTATCAGAAAGGTTATATTCCACGTAGAAAATACACGGGTCGGGCGGTCAACAGATTACGATCGTTTGATCCTTGAGGTGCAGACGAATGGAAGTATCCATCCCGAGGATGCAGTCTCCCAAGCTGCTATGATACTGAGAGATCACCTGCAGATCTTTGTCAGCTTCCACGAGGATATAATACAGGAAGTTCCTGAGGTCGACGAAGAGCGGCAGAAATTGGTGGAGAATTTGAATCGCAGTGTGGATGAATTGGAGTTATCAGTACGCTCCTATAACTGTTTAAAGAATGCCAATATCAAGACCATAGGTGAACTCGTTCAGAAAAACGAGCCAGAGATGCTCAAAACACGGAATTTTGGCCGGAAATCGCTGAATGAGATTAAAGAAATTCTGACGAGTATGGGGCTCAGTCTTGGGATGAACCTTGATGGGCTTGAGTGGCAGGGGGCAAAAAAAGAGTAACCCCTTCTTCTACAGGGCGGAAAAGGTTATGCGTCACCTCAAAAAAGGTAGATCTCTGAGTCGTAAAAGCAGCCATCGTAAAGCGCTGCTGTGTAATCTGGCTGTCTCGATACTCACAAACGGACGTGTACGGACGACGGAAGCCAAGGCAAAAGAGGTGCGGGGTCTGGTAGATCGCATTATTACGTGGGGTAAGCGTGGTGATTTGCATGCACGGCGTTTGGCCGTCAGACAGGTACGGAGCCGTACCATAGTGAAGAAAGTTTTTGATGAATTGGCGCCTCGTTATCGTGACCGGCCCGGAGGATATACACGTATCATGAAGATAGGTTTCCGCCACGGTGATAATGCACCTGTGGTGCTTATGGAACTCGTTGACCATCCTGCTGCTGAAAAGTAGGCGCATGGCTGGTGTGCAAGAGGCCTAAATCAAGCGTGGAGAGACAAGCTGTTATTCAAAACCGAAGCTGAATTGCACACCAAGCATAGGCATTTGGCGGGTCTCTGGTAATCCAAGGCGAAAACGATTGTCAAGGTTACGTAGAAATGTCTCAGTAGTATAGCGATTGTACTTATGGGCGCCATTGATAGCTCCGTAGATATTCCCGACATACCATCCAGCCTCAAAAAAGCTCAGAATACCAGCGACAGCAGGGGCGTCGCTGTGTATGGCTTCGACGGCTCCTACAATAAACAGACTATTCAAGAAAAAAGCGAGTAGAGCATCTCCTAGCCGTCCGTTATAGAGTTGACCACTGCCAGGAAGAAGTCCCGAGAAAATGCCAGCCAGTACTGGAGATTTTGTGGGGAGACGCTCACCTACAAGGGCCTCTTGAGCTAGCAACTGAGCGCTTTGGTATAGATCACTATCGGGAAAAACCTGCTGGAACTGTGTCGCGGCATCTCGCCACTGACGTCGGTACAATAATGTCCAGGCTCGCTGATAGCGAGCCTGCTGTCCTATCCTATCATGAGGAAAACGCTCTGTAATCTCTGTGTAGAGCTGCTCTGCAGTGGTATATTGCCCCTGTCTTATTAAGCTTTCGCCCTGCCATAGCCATGCCTGCCTCCCATAGGTGGTATTTGGATAACGCTGCATAACTTCTTGGAAGGTTTGCAGGGCTTCCACATAGCTTTCTCCCCTATAGAATGCCAGGCCAATGGAAAAATGCACCATGGCACGGCGAGGATCATCAGGGTAATAAAATAGAAAACGGCGATACTCTGTAATAGCGCGGAAGTATTCCCCTTCGCGCATCAGCTGCTCGGCAAAAATAAAAAGTTGATCAGCCGAAAAGCTAACAGTTTCTATAGGGGCAATGGTGGATGCAGATAACTGCTGCCAGAGCGGCCCACTGGATTGACATACACCAGGGATCTCAGCCCAGAGGATGAACAATACCACGCATATCTGGGCGGCACAGGCTGGTAGGCGTGAGGGAGAAAAAGACATGTCCATGATACCATAGCCCTAGTTCATTCACGGTGTTGCAACACGTCTGGCATAGTCAAGCTGAGCCACCATGGTCTGTATAGCTTGGTAGTCCTGTCCTTTCCACATAAGGACTCCCTCCGAAGAATAAATCGCAAATAACGGCAAAAGCGGCTGTCCTCCTACTCCTCTAAGTTCAGGGTAAAGTGAGTCTTGTTGTAGAGCCCGAAAAACTGTATCCGTATCGCAAATTTTTACCAGGATAGCTTCATGGAGTGCGGCATTCAACTGCGCGTCGCTCACTGTCAGATGCTGGAAAGCCTGACAGTTTGCACACCAAGTCGCATAGAAGTCGACAAAGACAGGTTTTTGCTCAGCTCTGGCACGCTGTTGTGCAAGTGAGAAATCACGCCACCATTGAAGATTCTCATGCACTTCAACCAAGGATGATGCATTGGAGGCACATACTTGCGCCATCCTAGAGCCTCCTAGAGGCATCAGGACTCCCGGTCGTACGAGGCCATTGTATAGCAAGAGTATGCCTATAATAAACAAAGCCAAACTACTAGCGCGTTTCACCAGCACCTTCTGAGAAGGATAAAAGACACCAAGGAAGAGCGCAGCACCCAGAGTTATTATCCCTAAAAGGACAGTATGAGCTACGTTGAGAGGAACTGCCGCAATTTCTGTGCCCTTTATGTAATACGTGTATGCAAAGTAGAGCGTAGGAAGCGCGAGGATATATTTTGTTTTTGTTAGCAAAGTACCGGCAGAGGGTAATCTGCTACTCAATAGACCAATGAATAGAAAAGGGCTACCCAATCCGAGGCCAAAACTCGTCATCAAAATAACACCACGGAGAAGAGTATCATATGTTGCAGAGCCAACAATAGTCTGGGCCCTAGCGACTTGCCCGGTAATGTCAAGTAAAATAGCTCCCGTAATTGGACCAATACACGGTGAGACGATAAGACCAGTGGTTGCTCCCATGCAGAATGTCCCTGAAAAGCCTCCCACACGATTTACAAACATGTCTAGTTTCGCCATAAACGATGAGAACAACTGCAATTCATACAAACCAAGCATGCTCAGACCAAGATAAGCGAAGAGGCCAGCAAAACCAAGATGCACCCAGGCATTGGTCATAATAGCTGAAAGGGCTGTGCCTGTTGTCGCCGCTAGCAATCCCACCAACATATAAAAACATATAATGCCTAGAAAATAGATAACTGCATGCAACCGGCTACGCTGCCATGATCCCTCTCCACGGACTGCGAAAATCGCTGCAGTTATAGGAAGCATAGGATAAACACAAGGCGTCGCGGAGGCGAGGAGTCCAGCAATAAAGACAACGCCAAAGGTTAAGAGCAGACTGTCCATATGCGTTTCAAAAAGCACTGCAATACGTTCGTTGAGGGTTAATGACGTGGAAGGTTGCCTGCCTGCGGTGCCAGCAACGGGTTTGCGAGAGCCCTCTAAGGGAGGGAAGGGGAGAGATACTGTGAGTTCTTGAGGAGGGTAGCAAAGCTTGGTTACATCATTACAGATTTGATAACGCAAGGTCAGTGGCAGCGTTCCTACGGACGGGGAGGCCATACGGGTTGTTTTAACGCGAAAAGTAAACTCCCCACTTCCTCGTAGCACCGTAGCATGTACCATCTCATCCCGTTCGCCTACGGGATGAGATAGCATGACAACTTGTGCTCCTTGCTCTTCTAGACCAGGAAAAGCAAAAGTAAGAGGAATGAAGAGCCCCTCGTCTCCTGTGTCAAGATATCCATGGTGGTTTGCTGGGAGCTGTACAGCAAGACGTAAAATATACGCTTCTGTATCGCTCGGTTGACGCTCTTGCGCCACAATCCGTACGCTGACATCTGGTAGTGTTGGGGATAGAGCGTTGGCAGACGTTTGGGCGCCTGCCTGCAAGGACCCGATGCTCCAACTGCACCAGAGCAACAGGCAAGCTCGCAGGAAACGCATAACGCTCATCCTCAGAGGAATAACCATGCAGGCCTTAGGAACGAAACTTATTGGCTATTTCCTAGAAAACGCACCGCGCTCCGAAGGTATTCCCCCACCCTGGTACGCATCATCAGAAAACAAGACAAGCACGCGTCTCACCGTCAATCATTGAACTCCTTGAGTTCTCGATGGAGACGGTCCAAGTACGGGTCAGAGTGTGCGTGCGAAGATGGAGCAGCAGTATTGAGGTCCGTCATGCCGTGTATATCTGCTTGGGGACGTCTCTGGGCCCACCGACGCGTCAAGACAACGATTAATCCCGCCCCGTTCACCATGACAAACAATGGCAAAAGCCAAGCAGTCAAAGCAAAACCTTGTTTCGGGGGAGCTGCCAGGATCCCTTCGCCGCCTATATCCACGAAGTATCGTAAAATCTGCTCCTTAGATTCGCCTTGAGCCAATTTCTGACGGATGAGTTCGCGCCATTGTTCTGCCTGGCTACTCGTACAGTTCAGTAAGGTTCGTCCCGGGCACGCCGGGCTCATCAGATCACCAGCAACGTCTTGCCATGACTGCCCCCAAGCTGCTGCACTGAGGCTTAGCATCATACCAAACAACAGAGTCATGCACAGTGGCGACAAGATGCGCATAGATAATGATCCTCTTTTACTTCCCATTTTACTTCCCACTATAGGGAGGGATGGCAAGTGTACGTATAAAAGCAACGACATCCTCAATTTGTTGATCATTCATATCAGTATGAGCTGGCATAATTGGAGACTTCCCCACTGCAGGGCCACCGTTTTTGATCACTTTAGCAATATGTTCATTGGAAAGCTGATTCATGTAGGCCCCATCAGTGTGGTCACGTGGTTTTGGATTCAACGCCTGTGCTGTCGGTGTTGCAGCTTTACCATCAGGACCATGGCATGGAGAGCAGCGGGTTTGATAGAGCTTCCCACCAGCTTCGACATTTCCTGCGCCCATGACGTGCTGGACAGTCCCTACAACAAGAATGAGCCCCACAAGACCGAACGTAACCATACCCTTACGAGGGTACCACATCCTAAACCTCCTTCCCGACCCGAACCTATCTGTGAATCACTACATCTCTCAGATGCTCGTATCTCAAGCTTCAGCAAGTACGTTGGATAATGTAAGATCTGGCTGAGCATCAAGATCAAGGAAGTACTGTCCATGATAGTAGTGGGGAGCCATCTGATAGCGATACGCAGCGGCACACGCAATCATTGCTGCATTGTCGGTACACAAAATCGGAGATGGGAAAAATACAGGGACACCACACTCCTCGCCGGCTCTACGCATCTCGCTCCGTAAGGTCGAGTTACAGGCGACTCCCCCCACCGCGACTATAGCGCGCGCCTCCATCTGTACCACTGCACGTCGTGTTTTTGTTACCAAAACATCGACGACAGCTTGTTGAAAACTTGCCATGATATTGTTACGATGGCTGTCCCACTCAGGAGACGTCGGAAGAGGCCAGAACGTGTCATCGTGAAACAATCGCTCTCCCCGGGTGTCCGTCATTTGCAGCACATGAGTACGCACAGCTGTTTTTACACCACTAAAGCTGAAATCGAATGTCTCTTTGTCCAGCATAGCTCGTGGGAAGTGTATCGCTGACGGATCTCCTTGCTGTGCTAAACGATCGACAATAGGCCCCCCAGGATACCCTAAGTGAAGCATCTTCGCAGCCTTATCGAAACACTCTCCAGCAGCATCATCACGGGTGCGCCCTAGCACGATGTAGTGTCCCCGTTGTGGACAATAGTACAGGTCAGAGTGGCCACCCGAAACAACAAGCGCAATATAAGGACAAGGCACGGAAGGATATTCGAGATAAATCGCACTGATGTGCCCCTCAAGATGATGGACAGCTACGAGGGGCTTACCCAAGCCATAGGCTAAGGCTTTCGCCAGAGAGACCCCCACCAACAGCGCTCCGACTAATCCCGGACCATTCGTGACAGCAAGGACATCAATATCGCCCAAGGTAACATGCGCCTGCTCTAAGGCTGCCGTAAGCACCGGTTGGAGGTTTTCAATGTGACTTCGACAGGCCAGTTCTGGCACCACCCCACCGTACGCAGCATGAATAGCATGCTGAGACGCAATGATATTGGAGCGCACCTCGCTGCCATCAGCGACTACAGCAGCCGCTGTTTCATCACATGATGTCTCTATACCTAAGACTAACACAACCAAGCTCCTAAATGGTCACACTACGATATGCGGGGATATCCGACACCACGGGTTGGACATCCCCAAGCCTAGCACTTAACCTGCTTTCACAGATTTGCCGCCCTGCTGCTTATGCGTCTTCAAAAAATCGACAGCTTTCTGCAACTGCGGGTCGTCGGCGAGATCCTCTCCGGGCAAGTCGATCTGGCGCCGGTTACGCGGCGATTTTTGCTCACCCTCCGCATGTTCTGCCTCTTGCGGTTTTTCCACTACGATATCTGGAGTAATGCCCTTGCCATGGATCTCGCCACCTTTCGGCGTGTAGTACTTGGCAGTGGTCAAGCGCAAGCCAGAGCCATCGCTCAGGGGAATAATCGTTTGGACTGATCCTTTCCCAAAGCTTTGCGTCCCAATCACCGTGGCTCGATTGAGATCCTGCAGAGCCCCAGCAACGATTTCTGAGGCGCTGGCACTGCCGCCATTGATGAGCACGGCAATGGGGTAGGTCACATGAAAGCCGTCACTTTTCGCAAAGCCCTTCATGTTTTGATTGGGCAGGCGTCCCTTAGTGTACACAATCAGCTGGCCGCCTTCGAGAAACACGTTGGACACAGCGATCGCCTGCTCTAAGAGACCACCAGGATTGTTACGCAAATCGAGGACGAGGGCCTTAATCTGCTGTTCACCGAGGTCGCGCAAGGCTTCCTCCAACTCCTCTTCGGTCGTCTTGTGAAAACTGCGGAGTTTGACATAGCCAATATCATCCTTGAGCTTTGTCCAGCGCACGCTTTTGATCTGGATAACAGCCCGGCTCAGAGTAAAATCTTTTGGTTCAGTAAAACCCTGACGGAAAATGGCAATAGTCACCGAGCTTCCTTCGGGACCGCGCAGTTTCTTCACAGCATCGACCAAAGACATCTCTTTGGTTGACTCCCCATCCACTTTGATAATTTGGTCACCCGGTTGGATACCTGCACGAAAAGCTGGGGTGCCCTCGATTGGCGATACCACCGTAAGGACATCATCGCGCATGGTGATCTCAATACCTAGGCCACCAAAACGCCCTTCAGTTTCAACTTGCATTTCACGATACACATCTGCTGGCATAAAGGAAGAGTGAGGATCAAGGGTCTTTAACATCCCCCGGATGGCACCCTGAATGACTTTCTCAGACTCGACTTCATCGACATAATTGGACTCTACATACGACAGCGCTTCAGTAAAGACTTTAAGCTGCTCATAGACTCCCCCCTGTGCTGGCAAACGTTTGGCCATCACTACGCCGGCACACATGCTCACCAGCACAGCCGCAAGTAGCATCAATACGATTTGTTTTTTTCGGACTATGTTCCCCATGAACGTTCTCCTTTGCAGCTCTCGGAGACCGATAGAGATCGGTGTTTCAACCAGAGCAACAGACTGTCGTCTCCCATACACAGCCAAGAATCCAAACAGCAGAGCACTTGTTCTACTCATCAGCGCTTGCCACAGCACTGGAATGATACCTCCTCACCACAACAGACACGCTTACTGACGAGAGCAGCTGCGTCTCGTGCATATTGTACACTGGATACAAGCTCTATGGCATCATGGACGGACTGCATACGTTGGGAATATACACCACAAGGTAGGAATATACGACCATTGTAGACAGGCACGATGAGTTGGGTAATCAGTGAGCCATCCGTATACGGATGGCTCTGAGCAATGGCCAGCGGGCTGCCATCACCGTGCTGGGCGAAAATGGCAGGCAACCCAGTGCCCCCCCCCTATATCTTTGAACTCAGGCTCGACTTCTTCACAAATCTTGTCTTTATACATACAACGCGTATGGAAATGGCAACCCTTAGGTGGGTTGATAGGACTCGGCACATCTCCTTCGAGGATGATCCGTTTTTTCTTGACCGTCGGATCCGGAATGGGCACAGCCGAAAGCAACGCTTCGGTGTAGGGATGTTGCGGATTTTTATATAGTTCTTCATCGGAAGCGAGTTCGACAATCTGGCCGAGGTACATCACTGCCACCCGGTCACTAATATGTTCCACAACGTTCAGATTGTGGGCAATGAAGAGATACGACAGGCCAAATTCTGTCTGTAAGTCTTCGAGCAAATTAATCACCTGGGCTTGGATGGACACGTCAAGCGCTGACACCGGTTCGTCGCAGACAATGAGTTTCGGATTGAGAGCAAGCGCCCGCGCAATACCAATACGTTGCCGCTGTCCGCCACTGAATTCATGGGGATATTTGCGCATATCTTCAGCACGCAGGCCCACTTTCTGGAGGAGCGATGCAACACGTTCCTCCTTCTCAGAACCTTTGGCGATCTTATGGATTTCCAGAGGCTCACCAATAATACTCCCCACTGTCATACGCGGGTTCAGGGAGGCATAAGGATCCTGGAAGATAATTTGCATCTCACGCCGCAAAGCCCGCATCGCACTCTTGTCTAGGGTGGTGATATCCTGCCCCTCGAAATAGATTGCACCGTCCGTCGGTTCAATAAGCCGCAGGATCGTGCGCCCAGTGGTCGATTTCCCACAACCACTTTCCCCCACGAGGCCGAGAGTTTCCCCTTTCCCCAAGGTAAAGTTGATGTCATCAACGGCATAGACATACCCGATTGTTTTGGAGAACACCCCCCCCTTGATAGGGAAATGCTTCTTCAGATGCTTCACTTCAAGCAGCGGTGTCTCAGCCATGCTGTGTTTCTCCTGCAGGATGGTCGGTTATTGCTGTATCCATTGGAGTTCCTAATGATTCAGCCAGCAGGCCGAATAATGCTGCGGAGCGACTTGATCGAGAGACGGCTCTTCTTCTTCGCATATGGGCATGACTTTTGGACAGCGTGAGGCAAATTTACACCCTTGGGGAAGATTGAGCAGGCTGGGAACAATACCGGGAATCTCCTGAAGACGGCTTTTAGCACCCGTGGCATCTTTATCGACGCGTGGGAGAGATTGCAGGAGCCCTTGGGTGTAGGGATGATTCGGCTCAGCGAAGAGCTGTTCGACCGGCGCTTGTTCCACAATCTTCCCGGCATACATAACCACCACTTTGCGCGCGATCTCCGCAATGACCCCAAGATCATGGGTGATCATGATGATTGCCGTACCTAATTCATGCTGGAGGTTCCGCATTAAGTCGAGGATCTGGGCTTCAATAGTGACATCGAGAGCCGTAGTCGGTTCGTCAGCAATGAGCACCTTCGGGTTACAGCTCAAAGCCATAGCAATCATGGCACGCTGGCGCATACCACCGCTGAGTTGATGAGGATATTCGTGCACACGACGCTCTGGCACCGGAATACCCACGAGTGTGAGCATCTCAATGGCTTTGTTCACGGCCTCCTTTTTGGATAGGCCTTGGTGCAGGCGCACGGCCTCAGCGATCTGATTACCAATCGTGAACACCGGATTGAGCGAGGTCATCGGTTCTTGGAAAATCATTGAAATATCGTTGCCACGGATACGACGCATCTCCGCAGGGGAGAGGGTCAGCAGATTCGTCCCTTCAAAAAGAATCTCTCCGTCAACGATTTTACCTGGGGGATCTGGGATAAGGCGCAAAATGGATAGGGCGGTGACACTCTTTCCACAGCCTGATTCCCCAACAACGCCGACGGTTTCCCCTCTTCCGAGCGAGTAGCTCACGCCGTCGACAGCACGTGCAAGCCCGTCATCAGTAAAAAACTGTGTCCGTAAGCCTCGAATGTCGAGTAACGACTGCTCCATGGCTCCCTCTCTGTTCTCCCGCATACTACAGCGACAGGGAACAAGCCCCAACTATACAGCCGCTCTTATAACAGTCGCCGCGTTCTATGTCAATCTCTCGTGTCTCTGCTTACTATGCAAGGCCCCAAACTAGACCTAAAAATCCCTTGAGTATCTCCTGCCTCGGTCGTGAAAAGGCTCAGAGGCATTTCCTGAGACAGGGCCTGTACGATGTCCAGAACCGCCGTGTAGAAGGCGGGAGCAACGAGTAATGCTACTAAGCCCTGTTTCGGGTCAACTGTACGGACAATAGCCACCCCTTCGTAGCCAGCCATGAGGCTACACAACAACCCAATATCATGACGTTCTACACGCACGAGCACACAGCGTGTGTCCATGAAACTGGTTCCTTCCCCCCTCTCCAGCCTCGCCTGCAAAGCCTCGGCATCTCCAGAGGGGCCGGATAGGTCAGGCATTCATCCCCAATAGGAAATCTCTCCCTCCAGGACCTTTTTGTTCAGCTTCTTGTTCAGATGGAGCCCTTCGAGGATGAACTCTAAGGCCGAGGCCATCGTCGCAGCGCTCTCGAGCATTTCGAGCCGCTGGAATGCCTCATGCAACCCTCCCAGGCTGCGGGCTTTTTGACTATAGACGGCTGTTGGCATAGTATCGGACACTTCAAGACTCCGGCCAGACGTAAAATGCTGCAGGAATGACACAAAGTCTTCAGAGCGAAAATGCTGGCTAAAAACTTTCTTCACAGCTTTCTTCACCAACTCGTCAATGATTTGTCCTTCTTTCCCCTCTTCCACCGTTTCGAGCTCAATTTTACCACTTGACGAGGGGATGATAGACGACAGATCGCTAATCCGTGGCACCACTTCATCCTCACGCAACAGGATCGTCCGGCGCAAGGCATTGCCAATCATACTCTCATAATTGGCAATCGACATGCGGACACTCACGCCTGAGCGTTGATTGATGTCAGCGTGTTCACGGGCCATGCTGGTCGTCTCGGCAATGATCTCTTTCATGAACTGGGGCACAGTGATGCGATACCCATCACCCATCAATAAAGGTGAGCGCTCAGCATCCATGATGTCGATCTCAATGTCAATCTGCTTGGGATAATGGGTGCGGATCTGCGCCCCGTAGCGATCTTTCAGCGGTGTGATGATCCGTCCACGGTTCGTATAGTCCTCAGGATTCGCACTCGCAACAACGCAGATGTCAAGCGGCAGACGAACCCGAAAACCGCGAATCTGCACATCCCGCTCCTGCATGATGTTGAATAGCCCTACCTGCAATTTTTCCGATAGGTCGGGAAGTTCATTGATACAGAAGATCCCCCGATTTGTACGTGGAATCAGCCCATAGTGAATGACCAGTTCATCCGACAGATAGCGTCCTTCAGCGACTTTAATCGGATCAACCTCACCAATCAGTTCTGGTGTAGTGACATCCGGTGTGGCCAGCTTCTCGCCATACCGGTCGTCGCGTGGAAGCCAGGCAATGGGGGTGTCGTCCCCGTGCTTTGCCACCATGTCTTGCGCATACTTGGAGATGGGAGCGAAGGGGTCATCATTAATTTCACTGCCTTCGACATAGGGCATTTCGGGATCAAGCAGCGAGGTGAGGCTCCGAATAAGGCGTGTCTTGGCCTGGCCACGTTCGCCTAAAAAGATCATGTCTTGGCCGGCCAGGATAGCATTTTGCACCTGGGGAATCACAGTCTCCTCAAAGCCAAAGATACCAGGAAAGAGCGGTTCGCGATCGAGCATCTTACGGATAAGATTTTTGCGTAACTCAGCTTTGACACTCAATGGCTTATAGCCAGAGCGCTTGAGTTCGCCCAACGTCTTTGGCTGCGTCATACCTCATTCCCCTTTTGGTGCTCATATATGTTAGAGCGCTACCCACACCTCTGCAGGGCTCCAGAGCTGCTCCTGGCAGCAATTTCCCTTACCAATCCCAACATGAGAACGTTGCGCACGGGCCTAGAATGTTATGATGTGCTCCTGCTATCCTCAACTCTTAAGCTCAGAGGGCAGGGACGAAACTGCATGATACTCGATGCCTTCTTCCGCCGTCAAGTCTCAGGCGCTATAGCACCTCTAGCGCGCCTACTCTGGGAGCGTTGTAGCCTCGACAAATGCAGCTCCAGTCGCACGTACAAGGTCAGCAACAGTGAGACGGATATCCATACCGCGTTGCCCGGCACTGACGATAATCTCGTCCAAAGCGGCTGCAGCACGATCAATGTAGACGGGGACACCACGATGCAACAACGCCAGAGCAGAAATCCCACCGACCTTTAAACCTGTCCACGCTTCGGCTTCTTTCTGGGTAGCCATGCGGAGTTTCTTCTCACCCAACGCCTGCGCCAGCCGTTTGAGCTGGATCTCACGGTCACCAGCGATTAAAACCAAGGCTGGCTTGCCCTGTGAGAGGACGACCACTAGAGTTTTATAGACCTGGGCAGGAGGTAGACCAAAGTATGCCGCCACGCCTACCGCAGAATGGATCATCTCCGGGAAGGACAGCACTTCATAGCGGACCCCCTGAGCTTCTAGCACCCGCATGCTGTGCAATTTTTTAATCATGGCCTCCTCCACGACTCTCGCCTCAGGTGAGCTGGCATGGGACTCTCAGGCCGCCTGATGACTCAGGCTATAAGCTGGATCGTGCTCAAGGGACTCGAGAACAGCAACGGTCAGATGAATGTCCTGTAGGTACAGAAAGCCACGATACCCCGTCTCTCCTGGAGACTCGAGCCCTACGCAAAACTGCGGATGCCAGGTCTGCAGCAAGCCATCCACAACGGCGCGCGCCAGTCCTGGGAGAGCCCGACGCACACCAGCGGCACCATTGAGGTACGCTTGCAGGGAAGACGCTCGCTGACGGAGACACATACTCAAAGAAAAGCCTATTTGACAGAGGGACTGCAATGCGTGTGTCGTGAGAAGCGGGACAAGCTGCTGGGGGTCATGGTGACTCAGATATTCAAGGCCAATATTCACGTACGCATGCACACGCCCCAAGCTGGCCCGCACGGCCGCAGTGTCAGCAAAATCGATCTGATCAAGTACGATAGCTTTATTGCACAGTGCTACCATCTCCCAGCACAGACGCTCCCGGGTCGCCGGGGTAAAATCTCCACGGAGAGCCTGAGCCAGCAATGAGCCCGACGGAGTAAGGCTCCAAGCATAACTTGGGACGCGTCCTGACTCCTCAGCACTGGCAGGGATCCCGGGAGGCTCCAAGGGGCCAGGAGGGAGAGTGTGAAGCGGTTCGACATCAATGACATGATAGGCTTCTAAGGCTTCATAGTAGTCGGGAATGCCCTCGTCCTGGAGCCTCCCCGTTCTCCAGCGATAGGCCCACTCTTCGAGTTCGCTCTCCTGCGCCCACATCACCTCCTGCATAAGGCGGTGATACATATCGAGATCAGTCAGGCGCAGCACACGCAGAAACTCTGCCACTCGTTCGTTCAGAGGGCTGTCCGGATCAATGAATGCGACACGATAGAGCTCATTGGACAGCACTTCATCATAGGGGCCAGGGTCCACTTCCTCTTCGGAGGGGAGAGCAGCATTAACACGGATGTGCCGATGCAAGACAACACTCAGCATTTCACTGTCGAGTGTTTGGAGGGTTTGGGCGCAGACGGCCTCACCGCTGTGCTGCAATGCCTCAAGCCACTCTAAAACGCGTGCGCTCTGAAGCGTATCCTTGTGCCAACAATCCAAATCCAGCACGGTCCGAATCTGGTCAGGATGCCCAAGCTGCAGCAGAAGGGTCCGCATGTCCGGAGCAGCCTTTAAGAGTACCGTATATTCGATAGGCGATAATGCCTGGACGAGCGCCGCACTGTCCGGGGCGACCAGTAACTGCTCAATACGCTGCTTCACCGTCGTCGGAGAGAGGGTGGCCCAGAAGGGATGGGGATCGAGTAACGCCGCACGAGAATCTGAGAGATCTGTCATAGTCAGTTTTGATTCACCCAATGGTCAGCACCGTCGGCAAAGAATTCTTTTTTCCACACCGGGACTTCAGCTTTGACACGATCCATAGCATAGGCGCAGGCCTCGAAGGCCGCGTGTCTATGGGGAGCTGCAACCGCGATGACGATGCTGCTCTCACCAATGTCGAGCCGTCCGATACGATGCATCATGGCAATCTCACCGACAGCAAACTTTTGCTGCACCTCGGCACCGATCTCGGCCAGCTTCTTTTCTGCCATCGCAGCATACGCTTCGTACGCCAGGTAGCGGACCGGGCGACCGTCAAAATTATTGCGTACGACGCCATCAAAGGTCACAACGGCACCGTCCGTGGGGCGTTTGACCAAGTCATTTACCTGCTGCACGTTCAAGGGTTCTGTCGTGACACGAAACATCAGGCTCCTCCACTCACGGGGGGAATGAGCACGAGCTCATCGCCCTCGGCTAAGATCGTGTTTGGATCAACGAAATCCATGCGTACAGAAAAGCGTGTATTGGCCATATAAGGCTCAAGCATAGGGTACTGACACACCAGCGTCGCCAACGCTTGCGTAACAGCCGCCCCTGCTGGCACTTCGAGTGGGACAGTATCTGTGCCAGCTTTTTCCCGCATGAGCGCAAACAACTTGACAGTAATCTGCATGATGGCTTCCTTACCCCGCCCTGCAATCCTTTGCAGTTGCCCGGCTGATTCTACCGTTGGCTCCTAGCTTTGTCAAAGCGTGGCAAGAAGGAAGCCGCTTGCTATTTGGGAGGGACGACATCCCATAGGACAAATTGTTTTCCGAGCGTGAGGGATTGCGTCTGATAATGCGACTGGAGAGCTGCACCATAGACGACCTGAGGTGTTTCCGCAGTGCTTTCCAGGCAGAGCTTACAGAAGAGCTGTCCGTCCTCGACGAGAAACGGCACGTCATGTGGGCGCACTTCAAGTACGGCTTTGGTACCATGCTGTTTTCCGTGTCCATAGCCAAAGCCCGGATCAAAAAAGCCCGCATAGTGGGTGCGTAACTCCCCTGAGCCAGCGTCATAGGCCACGAGCTCTGCAGCATATGTCGGAGGGATGCAGACCTTTTCTTTAGATGTGAGTATATAAAACTCCTCAGGCTCAAGAATGAGCGGGCGACTCGGGGAGCAATGGACAGGTTCCCAGAAGGCCGACGGATCGTAGAAACCTACCTTGCTGAGGTCAATAATGTCGCTATTCTTTTTGGCTTTGTACCCAACAAGTGTATCTGCGCGTCCTGCTGCTGCTAATCCCATGAAGAGTCCTCCATCCAGATGCACGGCATCGAGAGGAATGGGCTGATCGTCATCGTCATACAGCAGGGGCTCGACCTGGTAGAGTTGGCGTAAGGCGACATCGTCGAGAGGGGCCTCACCAAAAAATAGTCGCAGTTGATTCAGCGAGAGGCCGTGATGCACTTTGATGGTAAAGGAACGTGAAAAGACCTCGAGGTACAGTCGGCCATGATAGCCAGGACGAATATCGTCGAACCGTGAATGCGCATCGGTAATGACGCGTGTAAAAATATCTAAGCGTCCCGTCGAACTCTTGGGATTGGTTCTGCCGCGCAAGTATGGTGGGAGGGCTAACTCTTCGAGGAGCGGGATAAGATAGACATGGCCTCGTTCCAGGACCGCGGCTGGGGCAAGCGGAATGTCATACATGGTGAGTGCCGCTAATTTGTGCTCCACCGGCTCATGTCCAGGCAAGAAGCTACTGCGAATACGATAAGCCACTGCCCCGAGGCGGAGATCGAGGCTCGCCGGTTGCAGTTGACGTTCCTCCACTGCTTGCGTGGGGGAAGCAATCCACCCATCTGCCGTCGCACGAGCAAGCCACTGAAAGGGGAGTACGCCTGGCCTCAGGCTCATGGGTGCCTCATCGTATGTGAGTGTCTACAGGGAGCGTTCAGAGGCATAGGCATCTCTTAGTGCTGCCAATGGGGTAAGGGCAGATCGATCATAGTCAGGAGTCCCGCTCTGGCCTGGTGCACGAGGGGACTCATATTCACCAGGAGACCCGCTGCAGCGATGTCTCCCATGTCGGTGCTTTTGATCGTCATCTCAATGGTTGGTGTGCCTTCAATGTAAATTGTGTCGCGCACGTTCTCTGCTTCGAGATACATGCGGAGGTCAAAGGAGATCACTTCTTTCCCATGACTGATACCCTTGACAATATAGCGCACGCCACAGACTTGTCCTGGATCGACGCGGTCCTGAGCGAAACGCACAGGTTTGTCAGCGATGACAGGCACGAGGCGCTCCTTAAAATCATCCATATGCCACTTGAGGATATGCGCTAAAAACGCCAGAGAGTCAACCAGACCAAACACGCCCACATGCCGTTGGGCCGTGTACGCAGCAAAGGTATCTGGCGTCAGGCCAAGGCCCAGCTTTTTTTGCAGTGAAGGCCGTGCACCGGAGGCAGTCGCCACACGCGTTACGGCAATTCGGTTGATATGCTGGCAGGCCCCAGTCAACACCAGCACCAGGGTGTCCATCACAAAACCTGGATTAATCCCTGTCCCCAAAACAGACACACCCTGCTGCTTCGCCAGCTCATCCAGGGCCAACGCCTGCTCAGCATAACGATGGTATGGATAAAAAAGCTCTTCTGTCGAGGCTACGACATCAATGTGATGCTGGATCAAGGTAGAAAGCGTTGGCAGGACTTCAGGAAACGTAGAAACCGTGGTGAGGAAGGCCAGATCAACAGGAGCATCTTGGAGAGCTGCAAGGTCGCTCGTCACTGTAACGCCAAGCCGCTGCCCCAGCCCGACGACCTCTCCCAAGTCACGCCCCTGCTTTGCAGGGTCAGCATCTACAGCAGCCACGATCTGCCAACCAGATTTCTGGACGAGGAGACGGGATACGGCGCAGCCAATAGGCCCCAAACCAATCTGCATCACTCGCATACGGTGCACTCCCTCCCCCGCTAAACGGTTTCGATGAGGGATACTCCTGAGGGATAGAGATGGTGCTCTCGCAGTGGCACACAGCAAGGGCCGATCTTCCCTCGCTACTGGTCATGTATACTTACAAGACAGTGCGGCGCAGCGTAGCGTCTTTTGTATGGCGTGTCAACCCTGTATACCTACCCTGGACTATGCCCTTGACACGCAGATGAAGGAGTTGTTACAACTCTGCGCATCGCATACATCGTATCGCGCCCCTGGGTATGAACGTCCTTCGCAGCAGTTAACGTGAGGAAACAGTGGTGAAAAGTTACACTGCTTTGACACAGAATATGTTTAAGCATCTCGCCCGCGGCGAGGAAGTGCAGTACGGCGCCTTTCGGGTGAAAACTGTGGATGACAAGATTATCGTCCGCGGGGTGTTGCAAGACGGCCGTGAGATGGAGTTGCATTACCGACTGCGGCAAGGGAAAGAGGCAGGCTTCTCAAAAGAACAATTCAAAAATATTTTTGCCTTCCGAGAAAAACCACTTTTTAGCATTAACATGCGTTCGCGTCGAGCGGGCCAGACGGCATAGACCCAAGGAGAGGGAAAGGCGGGTCATGCATGGAGGTCTGGCCCCTCCCCAGAGATACGCAGGTGCTACGCTGCTGAGGATGCCGTGGTACTTTTGGTAGATTCGGTGCTGGCAGATGTCGTGCTGGTAGAGCCACTACTCTCACTCGTTTTTTTTGCGTCGCTGCTCTCTGTACTGCTCTCTGAGTCAGCCTTGTCCGTGGCTTTGCCATTCGCGCTGCCATTACGACCGTAATCGGTGACGTACCACCCACTGCCCTTGAGGTGAAAGGCGGAGCGTGAAATCAGCTTCTGCACGGTCCCAGAGCAGGACGTACATGTCTCTGCGGGAGGATCCGAAAACTTCTGCATGAGTTCAAACTGATGGCCACAGTCGAGGCAGCGGTACTCATAGATCGGCATACCCTACTCTCCTCCCCCATATCCGTAAAACCCTAGGTGTGGTAATGCTCTCGAGCATGTGCGGCAAGGGAACATCGCTGTTAGCACTCACCTCAAGAGAGTGCTAAAAGAAAAATGTAATATGGCCTGAGGGACTTGTCAAGCGCGTCACGTCTTTTCGTACATCGCCTGAAACATCACCCCATCTCAATAATCCTTGACCCTTTGCATGTCCATGACCTCCCATAGTCCTCTAGCTCCACACAGTGTGCTCGAAGTCTTGCTCAAGAGGCTGCTATCGCTGCTATACTGTAGCGCGTCCAAAAGTCCTTCATTCACCCTTTTTCCCACTGGAGTGTCTGCATGGCTACTGCTGCCTCGCCGCGCCACATGATGTATGCGCAAATTGTCAGTCAACCGGCTCTGCTGCTCGAGGTCTTCGACGCCACAGAGCATGCGGTACAGGACGCCTTTACCCGTTTTCAGCCCCAGCGTTGGCAAGCGATTTACACCGCCGGGTGTGGTGATTCGTTTTACGCCGGCCTGGCCTGTGAAATGGCTTTTGGCCACTTCTGCCGACTGCCCGTTAAGGCCCTCCCAGCCATGCAATTTGCCCGCTACGAAGCTGACAGGCTCTCCCCACAGGCCGTGCTGTTTGGTATCTCGAATTCAGGCCAGGTGTCACGCTCGATTGAGGCGGTGGGACTGGCCAGGGCGGCAGGGGTCGATACCATCGCGGTTACGGGGAACGGCACCAGCGGCATTGCCCGCGAGGCAGCTGCCACGATCGCAGTAACGATTCCAGCGATGGGGCGCTCACCCGGCATTCGCTCGTATACGGTACAGTTGCTCAGTCTCTTCTTGTGCGCCCTGCGCCTCGGAGAACTACGACAAGCCATCTCCACGGCGGAAGCCATGGCCTGGAGACAACAGTTGCGCGATGTGGCTGCCTGTATGCAGGCGACTATCCAGGCGACCGACGACCGCGCCAGGCAGGTTGCAGAGCGTTTAGGGGAGGCTGAGAATTGGGTGTTTATGGGCTCTGGGCCGAGTTATGCAACGGCCCTGTTCATTGCTGCTAAACTCGTGGAGAGCTGTGGGGCTAACGCCTGGGGACAAGATATCGAAGAATGGGCCCACATTCAGTTCTTTAACCATCAGGAGCACACGCCCACGTGTGTCATCATCCCACCTGGCCGGAGTGTCGACCGCGCCCTGGAATTACTGCCCTATGCCAAAGGGATCGGGCGCCCAACCCTGGTTATTGCCAGTAGCGAGCAGCCATTCCTGCCAACCCAGGCCGATATAGTACTCCCGGTTCCCCAGACGGTGCCAGAAGTCTTTTCACCGTTAGTGTACTGCTTGGCAGGCGAACTTCTGGCCTACTATCTTGCGGAGGTGCAAGGGACAGAATTTTTCCAGGCAACGCGCGGTTTTCGGAGCAGTGGCGATCGGCTACGCGAGAGTCACACTCTGCGTCATCCCGACGAATTGGTACTCATGGAAGAAGAGGCGGGAGGGTAGGCAACGCTACGTCTGTCTCGATGGGCTCTCACGGTTTTTGTGTACACATATATATCTTCCCATAGACTTCGGTAGTGAAGCTGTCACCCTTGCTGATCGAAACCGTCAGGAGGACGTTGCCGCCGCGTTCTGCTGCTGCGTTTTTGGCAAGGGTCAAGGCATTTTTCTCGCCGACGGCGGTATATTTGCCCTCGCCTTTAGGCGTACAGTACTTGACTAGCTCTGGATTGCTCACCACGTCGATTCTTTCGCCTTGCGCCGTAGGGCTCAGGCATCCGAAGGTCACCATGAGCACCAGACCACACAGCGCCATTGCCCTCTGTAAACGCATGGCGCACTTCCCTTGTACTCTACACGAGATGTCTATTGTCTCTTCTCCCAACGCGGACGGGAGATATCCGTATGGTACTGCTGCCCCGTCTAGCCTCGCCCGCGTAGACGTGGATCGAGTACGTCCCGCAAAGCATCTCCAAGGACATTGAACGCAAATACGGCCAGCGTGATGAATACCCCTGGAGCAACAGCTACGTGCGGAGCGAACATGAGGAGAGCCAAAGCTTCGGAAAGCATCCCACCCAGGGTAGGTGTTGGCGGTGGAATACTCAGTCCTAAGAAGCCCAGCGCACTCTCGGTGATAATGGCGACACCAATAAAGCCAGTGGTGAGGACAAGGTAGAGAGACCCGCAGCTTGGTGCGATATGCCGCGCAATGATGCGGAGATCGCTGCAGCCAATGGCCCGTGCTGCTTCCACGAATTGGATTTCCTTGATGACCAGAGTGCTGGCCCGCACCACACGGGCGCCGTAGGGGATGAAGGGGACGCCAATCGCCACAATCACTGTCGCAAGAGAGCGCTGCAGAGCCGTGAGCAGGGTCAGGGCCAGAATGATAAGTGGAAACGACATGAGGATATCGATAAAACGTTGCATGATGGCGTCGGTTCGCCCCCCCCAATAGCCACTCATCAGGCCTAGAATCGCGCCCACGAGCGTGCCAGCGGTGGAGGCCACAACGCCAACCACGAGGGAGATGCGGGCGCCATAGAGCATGCGGCTGAGCACGTCGCGGCCGAACTGGTCGGCCCCCAGCAGCGTGCCATGCCAGGAAGGCATGGCGTATTTTTTCGCCACCCCGATGTCGTCGGGCTCATAGGGCGCGACGAGGGGACCAAAAGCCCCGGTCAGGACTACGGCGAAAATAATCGTGGACCCTAGAGCACCAAGTGGCTTCCGCCTGAAAAAGAGCCAGAGAGCTTTGACCGGGCGTGCGATGCTCCCGGGGAGCGTCTGGGGTACAGGCAGCGCTGCAGAGACGCGACTCGTGTTCACGATTTACCCCCACTATGGCTCACTGATAGCGAATCCTCGGGTCTAGCCAGCCGTAGAGGATATCAGTCAGAAGGTTGGCTACGATCACCAGACCAGCGAACATAAAAATCATTGTCTGGACGAGCGGATAGTCATGGTTGATGACACCATTGACGAGTAAGGTCCCCCATCCCTTCAGGTTCCACACGCGCTCCGTGACCACAACCCCGCCCAGCAAGGCGACAAACTGCAGACTGCCAATCGTGACAATAGGGATCACCACATTGCGCAGTGCGTGTTTCACCACGATCAGGCGTTCGTGCAGACCTTTGGCTCGCGCTGTTCTAATGTAATCCTCCACCAGGACATCCAGCAGGGAGGAGCGCGTCATGCGTGCAATGAACGCCACCTGAAAATAGCCCAGGGTCACGGCGGGACACAGCATCTGGCGCAGATTCCCCCAGAAATCATGAAAGGGACTAATCCAGACCAGTTCTGGAGTCCAGGCGAAGACGCGCACCAGAGTTAGGAGAAGCATGATGCCAAGCCAGAAGACTGGTACCGATAGGCCAGTGACGCTAAAGACGCGGCAGACATAGTCCAGCGCAGTGTCATGCCAGATGCCACTGATGGTCCCGAGCGTCACCCCCACGATGACGGCCACCGTCATGGTGTACACCGCGAGATTCACCGTAATGGGGAGGTGCTCGGCAATTAAGTCCTTCACAGGTTTATTAGCGATAAAGAGCGATGTCCCCAAATCGCCCCTGACAATGTCCTTCGCCCAGCGTCCATACTGTACATACCAGGGATCGTTCAGGCCCATCTGCTCGCGCAATGCCGCTACGCGCTCCAGATTGGCACCGTCACCCAGGATGGCGATGGCCACGTCTCCAGGAATCATCCACATGATGGCAAAAATCAGCCATGAGACTCCGATCAGGGTTACGACGGCGAGGAGAAGGCGACGAAGAATGAACTGTTTCATAGGTACTTACCTGGCATGTGGCAACTCCGGGAGATCCATCCAGACAAAGTCCATCCTAGCGTTTGTACTACGCACATTCGGTGTGAGCGTCCAGCCCTTGACAAAATTCCAGCGTACATGATTCAGGTCAAACCAGTGAAGAACAAGGTAAGCGGCATCATTCATGGCCAGCTTGTCCATATCCCAAATGAGCTTTTTACGGGCCGCAAGATCAGCGGTGAATTTTTGTTGCTCAAAGAGTGTGTCGAGGTCGGGAAGGGAGTGGCGCTGATACCAGCGTCCGCCTTTAGTCACAAACCATTGGCCGAAGGAATCAATCGGGTCATCAAAATCCACAGCAGCGCCCAGCAGAGAGAGGATGTAGTTGCCAGACACCTCGTTGCCGCGATGCTGCGCTACGAGCATCGGCTCGATCTCAAGGTTGACATTGATCTTTTTGAGTAACTGCTGAACTACCTGGGCATTTTCACAGGAAAATTTAATATTGGTTGAGCACTGGATTTTGATTTTGCTCCAGTCAATTTTACCTTTCTCTTTCTCATAGGCCGCCAACAGCTCTTTGGCGTGGGCGACGCGCTTGGCCATATCAGGTCCATACCCAATGAGTTGCTGCCGCATCTCTACAGGCATGGCCCAAGGGCCAAGAGGGTAGACGCCCGTCCCTACTGCCCCCGCCTGATTACCCAGCTCGGCAATGGACTCACGACGAATCGCTTCACTCAAGGCTTGGCGCACCCGCAGATCGTCAAAGGGCGGCTTCTCCGTCTGCATGGAGAAATGGGAGACAATCAGGCTCGGGGCCGAAGCGTGAATAAGATTCGGATTCTGTTGGGCGGTAGATTTCGCGAGGTCACGATCCAGATTGGGGTGAGCGAAGGAGTCAGTCCAGAAGACTCGCTTACTCAGCACTGCAGCCACCAGCGCCTGGGGATCTGTAATGATATGGATCTCGATTTCGTCCAGGAACGGCAAACCCTTCTGAAAATAATCTGGATTGCGCTCGAGCTTCCAGAGCGTGGTGGTGGGTGGTTCCTTGAGTTTGAATGGCCCGGTGCCGACCACGGTGGATTTCAGAGCGTTCACCGGATCCTTCTCGAGAATATGCTTTGGCATGATGACGCTCCAGCCGTTGGCAAAGATGGGCAGGAGCAGACTCGAAGGTCCCTTGCCGTGGACGATGACCGTATCTGGGTCTGGAGCCTCCACGCGTTCGATCAAAGCGCTAAACACCGGTCCGCGGGGGCTCACCATACCCTTGGGCGGGTTCATGATACGCTCGATGGTGTATTTCGCATCTGCCGACGAGAAGGGTGTCCCATCGTGCCATTTCACCCCTTTATGGAGGTGGAAGATAATCGTCTGGCCACCATCGCGCACCTCCCAGCTCTCGGCTAACTCAGGAATAAACTCTTGTCCTTGCGGATCATAGGGACTGGTGCGAATGAGGCAATTGTAGGCAGGAGCAGTGGCAGCATAAACACCACCGAAGGAGGTCTGATGCATATCATAGGTGGGAATCTCCTCATTGCCCACGCTGAGGAATTTCCCGCCGTAGCGGGGCTTTTCACCGTGCGCGGCCGCTAAGGCGAGGGCGCCCTCGCGGGCGAGATCAACGTCAGACTTCTGCGCCGCCGGCTGGGCGGCTGCAGCCTGGCACATCCCGACCACGAGAAGCATCCTAGCCCACCATGTCAGTCGAAGGAACCTGCGAGACGCCATGTGTGCACCTCCATGTGTGCGACAGTGCCCCTCTAGCCCTAAACCTTGGCTACCTGGAATGTGGTAGATCTGGGAGATCCATCCAGACGGTGTCCATCCGCGCGTTCGTACTCCAGAGATTCGAGGTGTGGGTCCAGCCCTTCACAAAATTCCAGCGCACGTGGTAAAACTCAGGCCACAGCAGGATCAGATAGGCTGCATCATTCATGGCGAGGGTGTCCATCTCCCGGATGACCTTCTTGCGTGCCTCGGGATCCGCTATGAACTTCTGTTGCTCGAAGAGGGCATCCAGTGCCGGCATGGACCGTCGCTGGTACCAGCGGCCCCCATTGGTCACGAAGAGTTGGCCGAACGTGTCAATGGGGTCATCAAAATTCAGCGCCGCCCCCAGCAAGGACATGAAGTAGTTCCCGGAGACCTCATTCGCACGCAGCTGGCTCAAGAGCATCGGCTCGAGTTCGACGTTGACGTTGATCTTCTTCAGGAGCTGCTGCATGACCTGCCCATTCTCACAGGAGAATTTAATATTGCTGGCACACTGCGCCTTCAGCTTACTCCAATCGATTTTCCCTTTCTCCTTTTCATAGGAGGTCAGGAGTTCCTTGGCATGGGCGATGCGCTTGGCCATATCAGGCCCATAGCCGATCAGTTCGTTCCGCTTTTCCTTGGGCATGCCCCACGGGCCTAAGGGATAGTTTCCTGTCCCCACAGCGCCCGCTTGAGTCCCCAGCTCAATAAACGCGTCACGTCGCAGCGCCTCGCTGATGGCCTGGCGCACCCGCAGGTCATCGAAGGGCGGTTTCTCGGTTTGCATGGTGAGATGTTCTACTATCACCATCGAGTTCGAGGAGCGGACGAGATTGGGATTCTGTCGCGCCGCCGCTTGGGACAGGTCGCGGTCCATATTGGGATGGGGGAACGAGTCCGACCAGAAGACGCGCTTGCTCAGTATCGCCGCCACGAGGGCCTGCGGATCAGTGATGATGTGGATCTCGATCTCATCGAGGAAGGGCAGATCTTTCTTAAAGTACTCCGGGTTGCGCTCGTACTTCCACAGCGACGACGTGGGCGGTTCCTTGAGCCGAAACGGCCCCGTGCCAATGACCGTAGTCTTCAAGGCATTCACCGGATCCTTCTCGGCAATGTGCCTGGGGATGATGACGTTCCAACCGTTGGCAAAGAGCGGTAACAGCAAACCAGACGGCCCTTTGCCGTGAATCACCACGGTATCTGGGTCGGGTGCCTCGACACGCTCGATAATCGCCGCGAATACCGGTCCGCGCGGGCTCACCATACCCTTGGGCGGGTTCATGATACGCTCAATGGTGTACTGCACATCCGCCGACGAAAAGGGAGTGCCGTCATGCCACTTCACACCCTTGTGCAGATGAAAGGTAATCGTTTTGCCACCGTCGCTCATCTCCCAGGTATCTGCCAGTTCGGGAATGATGTCCATGGCCATGGGGTCATACGGACTGGTGCGGATCAGGCAGTTGTAGGCAGGAGCTACTGACGCATAGACCCCACCCAGAGAGGTCTGATGCGGATCATAGAAGGGGACTTCCTCATTGCCCACGCTGAGAAATTTACCGCCATAGCGGGGCTTTTCACCGTGCGCGGCCGCTAAGGCAAGTGCCCCCTCGCGCACGAGCTCAGCGTCAGATTTCTTCACCGCTTGCTGGGCTGCTGCAGCTAGATACATCACGACGACCAGACATAGCCCGACCCACCACCTCGGTTTGAGGAACCTGTGATACGCCACGCTTGCATCTCCTTATGGGGCAGTCCCTTGTTACCATCGAGACGATTGAGCCACTCCAGCATGGGTGCCCTATATGCTCAGACGCCACCATAGCAAGGGTTGCCTCACGTTGTCAATGCCAGAACCTTGTCTTGACGGATCAACGATAGCATGAGTAGAATCGCCGCTTGTTGGTTCCTAAGGAGGCAGGCAATCGTCAATGTTATGCAGGCTAGGCAGGGAGCGCGCCATGGCACCAGCTGATACTTCTCTTGATGCCTCCATCCGTCAGGCGGCACAGTTTGTACTGGCAGCCGAGTATGTGACGGCCCTGACGGGCGCTGGCATTTCCGTCGAAAGCGGTATCCCGCCGTTCCGTGGACCGGGCGGGCTGTGGACCAAATACGGCGAGCCGCCTATGGATGGCTACCAGCGCTTTCTCCAGGATCCCAAGAAAGCCTGGGAAGAGCGTTTAGCGCCTACCGGCGCAAGCCAGGAAATGCGCGAGACGATCGCCAGGGCTACCCCGAACCCCGGGCACGCTGCCTTCGTCAAGCTGGAAGAGATGGGGGTGCTACGCTGGCTCATCACCCAGAATGTGGATAACCTGCACCGCCGTGCCGGGAGTCGCAATTTACTGGAAATCCACGGAAATTCGACCCTGGTGCGCTGTCTGAACTGTACGGCGCGCTTCCCGATGGCCGTGATCTCCTTCGAGGTCTTACCACCACGTTGTCTGCAATGCGATGGCATCCTCAAGAACGATACCGTGGCCTTTGGCGAGCCAATTCCCGGCGATGTGCTGGAACAGTGCTGGCGGGCTGTGGAGCATTGTGACTGTATAATTGTGGCTGGAACATCTGCTACGGTTACACCAGCGGCGTATTTTCCTATGCAGGTCCGTGAGCGTGGTGGCACACTCATTGAGGTGAACCTGTACGAGAGCGAGATTACGCCGTTTTGCACAGTTAGTTTACGCGGCCCCTCAGGTGAGGTGCTGGACAAACTGGCTCAGGCTGTGTGGGCGCTGCAGGCCACCAGGTCATAAGCATGCCATCGCAGTGCCAGCCATACCCGATGTGAGTGACAGTTTTATGTCCCGAGCTTGTCTAGCAAGGCCTTCGCCTCTCGCAGGTCCGCCGTGTCGAAGCCTTCGGTGAACCCGCCGTAGACCTCCACCAGGAGCTGGTACGCGGCCTGGCGCTTGCCCTGGCGCTGCCACAGCCGACTCAATCCCATCACTGCACGGAGTACAAAGGACTTTGCCTCATGACGCTGGGCCAGGGTCAGGGCCTGCTGGAAACAGGTTTCCGCCTCGGCATCCGCACCCTGGCGTTGCACCTCCGGCGTCAGGCCCCCACCCTGGAGGAGCAGCGTCCCCCGCACCCGATGCAGCTCGGGCTCCCACAGGCGCGGCTCTTGAGGGTTGAGGCTGGCCAGGGCCTCGGTGAGTACATGCAGGCCGGCCTCGACCTGGCCCGCCTGCCCGTACTGCTCCGCCACCAGTGCCAGATACAGGAGCCGTCCCGCCTCCTGTCCGGTGGCCTGTATGGCAGCCAGGGCTTGTTGCATCTGCGCTAGCCCCGCACCGTGCTGCCCCTGGGCAGCCAGGGCCCAGCCCTGCAGCAGCGCCCCTTGCGCCGCTATGGCGTCTAGCCCGTGCGCGCGCGCCAGCGTGATGGTGGCCTCGGCGTGCGTCTGCACGGCCTGGATGTCTCCCCGCAGGAGGTGGAGGAGCGCAGCAAGGCTCAGCGCTGTCCCCGCGCCCAAGGGGTGCGCCATGGCGTGGGCCAGGGCTCGCTGCATCAGCGCCAGCGCCTTGTCCGACGCGCCACCCAACCAGCAGGTCAAGGCCCCATAGGTCAGGCAGATGGCCGCAGGGTCCTGACCATCATAATGGGCCATGTGGGTGTGCGGCTGCCGGACGGTGGCGTACCTTCTGCCCTGCGCGAAATGGGCCTGGGCCAGGGGCACCTCACCTCGGTAGTAGGCGGCGACCCCTAGAGCGGCGTAGGCCTCTGCCAGGAGCAGGGGGTCGGCGAGGCGCTTGGCCACGCTGAGGCATTGTGCGCTCAGTGTCTGGGCCTGCTGGAACTCCCCGCGTGCGAAATGAAACCGGCGCAGTCCCCGCAGGATGTTAAGGTGCTGCGGCATATCCCCAACCTGCTGACAGAGGGCCTGCGCTCGGGTATAGGCCTCGCCCACATCCGGTGCTGCTAGCCCCTGGGTGGCGATGCATGCCTGCCCTAGGGTGAGGTGGAACGCTAGCTCCTGCTGGCGGCGCTCCCGCGTGTCCGGCAGCGTCAGGAGCAGCGCCAGGCCGCGCCGGAGGTGGCCAATCGCCTCGGCATAGGCCCAGCGCCGCAGGGCGTTTGCGGCAGCCTGCTGGAGATACGTTACCGCCCTGGGCGTATCCCGCCCTCGGTCAAAGTGCATGGCCAGCTCCGCCGCCCGCGTCCCCGCCTGCGTCCCATAGCCCGCCTCCAGGCGGGTACCAATCTGGCGGTGCAGACGTAGCCGCCGTGCCACCGGCACGCGCTCGTAGAGCACCTGCTGATACAGCGTATGCCGAAAGCCATACCGCGCTGTCACCGTGCCATCGGGCCATTCCTCCACCCCGTCCGCCGGCACCAACTGCCCCCGCTGCGCCAGGCCAACACATTCCGTCTCGACGGCCTCGTCCGTGGTCTCGGCGCCTGCCGCCAGGGCCGCCACCGCACTCGCCATGCCAGCCACACTGGCGGCCTCCAGCACACGCTGCGCCGCAGGGCTGAGCGTGTCGCACTGCTGCGCAATCAGCTGCCGTAAGCTCTCCGGGATAACGCCCTCGACTGCTGTCAGGTCCCCCGTCACTGCCCACCGCCCATGCACCTCACGCACCAGGCCCTGCTGCACCAATGCGTCCACCACCGTGACCAGGAACAGCGGATGACCGTCAGTGCGCCGGTAGAGGGACTGCGCCAGCGCGGCTGGACACACCCGCGCCCCAAACCGCTCTTCCAGATACTGCATCACGTCCGCGGCGCTGAGCAACTGCACCGGCAGTTCCATACACTGCCGGTGCAGCGTCAGGTCGAGTTTCAGCGCATGCAGGGGATGCTCCCGCACAATTACCTCGACCGGCCGATATGTCCCCAGCAGGAGCAGCCGCGCTGGCGCCCGCCGCCGCGCCAGCGCGCCCACCAGGTCTATGGTGGCGGCATCGCTCCAGTGCAGATCCTCCAGCACCAGCACTAGCGGCCGCTCTATGGTCAGCACCTCCAGCGCCTCGGCCAGCTCGCGCAGCATGCGCTCGCGTGTCGCCCCCTGCAACCGGCGCTGTACAGCCTCTAGGGCGGTGGCCGACAGCAGCGACGGCATCTGCACCAGCCAGGCCGGGGCGTGCTGTGCCAGCCAGGCTACCAGTCGCTCGCCGTCCGCCCCGCGACAGAGCTGCCCCAGGGCGTCGAGGACCGGCAGGTAGGCTTCGCCGGCGCCGTAGGGCTCGATGCACTGCCCCCGCGCCAGCCACAGGTCAGGAGCACCCGCCAACTGCGCCACAAAGGCGTCGACCACTGTGGTCTTGCCAATGCCCGCCTCGCCCATGACGAACCCTACCTGGCGCACACCGCGCCGTGCCTGCGCCAGCCAGGCGTGCAGCTGAGTGACATCGGCCTCCCGCCCGACTAGATGAGGAGAAAGAGAGAGGGGCAGGGAGGGCGAGGGAGAGGCAGGGGGCCGGGCCGCCGTGGATAGCGTGCCCAGCCAGCGATAGCCCCGTCTGGGTACCGTCTCGAGATACTGCGGGGCCTGCGCCGTATCGCCTAATACCTGGCGGATCTCGGTGATGGACACCGCCAGCACCCCATCGCTGACCGCGGTCTCGGGCCACACCGCCTGCACCAGCTCATCTTTAGACACCACCCGCCCCGGCTGTGCTACCAGATAGCGCAGCAGTGCGAAGCTTTTGGGCCGCAGATGCAGCGCCTGGGCCCCACGCCAGAGTTGCTCGTGCTCGAGGTCGAGCCACACTGCCTCGGCCTCAGGGTTGTCTACCTGCGCCATCCCCGCCTCCTCTGGACGTTTTTACGCCAAATTTAAGCCTTCTTTAAGGATTCTTTAACGACTTCGCCCTCCCCTATGACTTAGAGTCTTGGTCACCAAGATAGTAAGGGCCAAGTCTACTACGGCAGGAGGAACCATGACATCACCCGACCTAGCCACCAACAAACCTTTGCCCGTGCAGCGGGCCTTTGTCGTGCAACTGTACGCCACGGCGGCGGTTACGCAAGGGCAACTGGCTGGGCGAGTCGAGCATATATTATCGGGGCAGGCCACGCATTTCCACACGCTGGAGGAGCTGCAGGCCTTCATGGCGCGGGTACTCGCCGCTCTGGACACCGCTCCGGAAGAGATCCCATAGACCGTGTCCCCACCCCACCGCTGTATGGAGCGGCGGTAGCATAGCATGTGCCTATGAGTCGTACAACGGGAACAAAAGCTGGCGCCCAGTGGGCCTCCGTGCCTGCTCGGACCGCTGAGCAAACCGTCTCCTAAGCATTGACGAGATTACCAATCCTCGTCTGCGCGGCGAGTCGCGCTGCATCATGGGGAAGCTGAGCAAAAAGGCTATAGTCAGGGATATGGAGTAGGTTGCTGTGGCGCATGACGTTGCACAGCAGTGGCAACGACATCGTGCACTTCATCAAGCATGCGGCGCAGATCGGTAAGGATGGCACCACGAATGGCAAGGCGATAGCCTGGGTCGATGGATGGATGGTCTCCGTGCTCTGTTGGCGGTTTGCTGGGCTGGGCATCTTGTGCCAGTTGTGCCTGCCAGAGGCGCAGTTGTTGTTGTGCTTGCTTCACGCGGGTACTGAGGGTGGCGCTACTGGGGAGGTTGCTGCTCTGGTGCGTGGCTGGTGAGCGCAGGTATTGTGCCACCGCTGCCAGGATGTTTCCTATCTCTGCAAGCAAGTGGGCATAGTCGCGCGTCCACCCTTGCTGCTGCGCAATCTCGGACCAGGATGGTTCAGGCTCGTTAAGAGTGTAGGAGATCCTGCGCATCTGTCGTGTAAGCCGATCGAGTGCCAGCAGCAGGTCGGGGTAAGCAATAAGCAGACGACTGGCGCGGTGTGCCCACGGGTTAAGACGTGCGCTGTCAAAGCCCAGCGAAAGAGCCTGTGCAGTGGACTGCACGTGTTGCTCTAGCTCTCGAATACGGGTGTACAACGCGCGGTTTTCTGCATCGCTGATGCGCACAGCCAGGGCGTCGGCGAGTGCGGGGAGCGCGTTTGCCAGTCGGATCATCAGGGCAGCGAAAGCATCTCGTGCTCTGAAGACGTAGATGGGTGGCGAGAGGAGCAGGCTGACGATGGTTCCGACAAACCCACCCACAACGGCGCCTAGCATGCGCAAGAGAGGGTAACTATCTATGCTGCTACCGCCTATTAAGAGCGCGAGACCTGCGCTAATAGGTATTTGTGTGGCAAGATACTGCCCGCGGTTCTGGAGGAACATACTAACGATTTGCGCGATGAAGATCATGAGCGTAATCGTCCAGATGTTGAGGCCGGCGAAGTGTGTGACAAGTATTGCCAGGCTCACGCCAATGATCACACCCAGGATACGTTCAATGCTCTTGCGAACCGTTTGCCAGCTGGTGACCTGAACGACGATGAGCGCTGATACTACGGCAAGTGAGGCCGCTTCTCCTCCGATCAAGGAGTAGGCAACTTCCCAGGAGAATCCTGCGGCGAGAGCACTCTTGATCGCAAATAGGAGGAACGGCGATTTTGACGACCATAGGTGGCGTAATTTATCTAGAGGAAAAGGTAGAAGAGGTGTAATGGCTTTCTCCTTAGTGCGGGGGGCAAACGCCTTTGCCCCCTGAGGCCGGGTCAGAGCCGCCAATACGCAACGAGTAGGGGTTGAGCGTGCGCAAGCAGGTAGGCCCTCCTCTCCCTAAGCTCTCACTCTGAGTATCACGTCGTGTGCAAAACTGGTGAGGACATGCTCGACATCGCCGTCTGGGGCCTGGGGGTAGACCATGATATGCTTGATCCCCTGCTGCGCCATACGTTGCACACGGGTCGCTACATCCTCCACTGTACCAGCAAGGGTCACGGCATCAACGAAGGCATCCGGCACCTGTGCTGCCACCGGAGCGAGTACGGCAGGATCGTGAGTATAGCCCACGGTGGCGATCAGGTCCTGGAGGTGAGTCGGTATCTCCAATCCTGCGGTGGTGAAAGTGCGGAAGTGCGGATATTGCGTAATCAAACTACGCGCAATAGCTGGACGCATCACATCTTTAGCAACGCGCGCGTCGGGATGTAGGCAGAGATTAACGCGGGCGACAACGTCGATCTCGTGTACAGAGCGGCCGACCCGTTGTGCCCCACGTTGCACCTGCGCCAGAAACCATGCCACCAGAGGCGCGGCGACCGCTCCCTGCATCACGGCCCCTTCGGCTATCTCTCCTGCCAGTGCCAGGCCTAGCCGGCCATTACTGGCAATATACACCGGGATATGGGCGCGGAGTGGTTGAAAGTCCAGCCGCCCATGGGCCATGGTAACCACCTGGCCGTGCAGGTCCACCGTATCACCGCCAAGCAGCTGCCGCACAACTGTGACAGCCTCGCGCATGGCCTGCGCCGGTTGGCGACGGACAAGCTGCATTTCGCTAAAACCAGCGACGCCAGCCCCCAGACCCAGCACGGCTCTGCCCTCAGCCACTTCGTCCAAGGTAGCAATGGCCATAGCTGTCAGCGCTGGATGGCGCGTATACGGGTCAGTCACCATGGTGCCGAGCTTGATGTGCCGGGTATGTACGGCGGCGAGCGTCAGGCCAGAGTACACCTCACGAAAAAAGCGTTCATCGGTGTACCAGAAGGTCTCATAGCCACACGCCTCCTGGAGGCGAGCCAGTTCGATCAAGCGTGCTGGAGGATATTGCGCGAGATTGAGGGCACTCATGCGCAGGTCCATGCTACTGCCTCCTGTCTGCTTAGTAAGGCATCGAGCATCTGTGCCGCTTCCATCTCTGCTGCAATACGAAAGGGGGCGACCTCTCCAGCCGTCCCCTGTCCCTGCGAGGCACCGGTCATGTGGGGCTTAGGCTCCCACCGTCTCCACCCCTCTACAGCCGTGCGACACCAGCGCGGGCACAGTCCTCATCCTGTTGCGACGTGCCACCGCCAACCCCACAGGCGCCTTCAACGACGCCATTGCGGATGATCGGCACTGCACCTTGACTGGGGATCATGTGCCCCCCCTCAGCAGCGGCGATGCCACGGATGATGGGTGTGTCCGCGCGCTCTTGCAGCTCACCGCTGGGGCGCGCAAAGCCCACTGACGCCACGGCCTTGCCCTGCGAACCATAGACGCCGCCCCATATGGCACCATCCATGCGGTTGAAAGCGACCAGACGCCCACCAGCATCGCAGACCGCTACACTGATTTTGATGTTCATTTCTTGCGCCTTGGCGACGGCCCCCGCCACAATTTTGTTGGCTTCATCAAGCGTAAGAGCCATATGCAAAACCTCCTTTGCTCCAGAAGAATGTGCCGATATAGTCACCTCAGTAGAGGCCCATGGTAGACGCAGCTCCCGTGCCTGTCAACACTCGCTCTGAGGACTCGTCACGTTCCTTGGCGCGTCCAGCGGCGTATTTCGTGCCGGGCAATGACCATCTTGTGCACCTCGTCAGGGCCGTCCACGATACGCAGCGTGCGAGCGTTACTCCACATCAGGGCCAGGGGCGTGTCGTTGGTAACTCCCATGGCACCGTGCACCTGGATAGCGCGGTCGAGCACGTCGAGATAGGCATTGGCGGCCACGACCTTAATCATGGAAATCTCCTGGCGCGCTTCCTTTTTCCCCATGACGTCCATCTTCCAGGCCGCGTGCAAGACCAGGAGGCGAGCCGCATCGATCTGCATGCGCGACTCGGCAATCCAGTTCTGAATGGTCTGCTTCTCGATGAGCCGACTGCCAAATGCCACACGACCGGCGGCGCGCTTGCACAGGAGTTCTAAGGCCCGTTCGGCGCCCCCGATGGAGCGCATACAGTGATGGATACGTCCCGGCCCAAGACGCGCCTGGGCAATGACAAAACCACTGCCTTCCTCGCCAAGGCGATGTGTCACTGGCACCCGTACATCGTTGTAGCGCACCTCCGCATGTCCGCCTTCACCAATGTAATTGAACACAGGCAACGAACGCACCAGCTCAAATCCCGGCGTATCGAGGGGCACCAGGATCATGGTGGCGCGCCTGTGGGGTGGCGCCTCGGGGTCCGTGACCGCCATGACGATCGCGATGCGACAGTTGGGATGATAGGCATTGCTGGTGAACCACTTGCGTCCAGTGATGACGTAGGTATCACCATCTCGTACGGCACGCGTCTGGATATTGGTGGCATCAGAACTCGCCACCTCTGGCTCAGTCATAGAGAAACAACTGCGGCTCTCACCGGCCAACAGTGGTTCGAGCCACTGCCGTCGTTGCTCCGGAGTGCCGAACTCTGCCAGAATTTCCATATTACCTGTGTCAGGCGCACTGCAGTTAAAAACTTCCGGGGCGATCGGACTCCGTCCCATGATCTCTGCCAGCGGCGCATATTCTAAGTTGGTCAGCCCAGCACCATACGTCTTGTCGGGTAAAAAGAGGTTCCAGAGGCCAGCAGCGCGGGCATGCTGCTTGAGATCCTGGATGATCTGCGAATGGTGGTGTGGATCCCCGGAGGCAACAATTTGCTCGTGCGCTACCGCTTCCGCGGGATAGACATACTCCTCCATAAAAGCGATGAGCTTGTCCTGGAACTCGCGCACCTTCGGCGAGGGTGCGAAATCCATACCGACCTCCCTCTATAAATGCAGTGATACATGCAGCTCTGTGGCACCGTGCGACGATAGTGGTGCTGCTGGGCCTTGTCAAGCTTATGGGTGCCTCCAGCCTACCCCTGGGGTTTCGACCCCGCCATGACAAAGAGCCAGGCCCATCCCACCAAAAAACTCACGCCGCCCAATGGCGTGATGGCCCCCAGCCAGCGCAGGTTCGTCAGCGCCAGCAGATACAGGCTACCGCTAAACAGCACAATGCCGCACAGAAAACTCACCACCACGCCCATGGCGATGCCTGGCTGGGCTGCCAGTCCCAGGAGCACGAGGGTGTGGAGTGCGTGATACATGACGGCTTTTTCCCAGATTGCAAGCGTCTGGTGCGTCTGTAACAGCGGTTTGAGGCTGTGCGCCCCAAAAGCACCTAGTGCGACCACGAGAAAACCACTCACCGCTGCCAGGCGGAGACACCAGGTCGAGGTCATGACAGGACTCCTTCTGCCGTCCATAGTTGTGCTCAGATACAGAGCCGGCAGCGTAGCAGTGCTGCTCAGGCGCATGCCGGTCAGCGCGGGTTCCTACCATTATGTACCTTCCGTCCATGTTGTGGAAGTCTGGTCCGTAGCATCCTC